>MDTB01230538.1_pt1 | contig 36224 bp, 46 predicted proteins | sample 811161 | NCBI WGS metagenome assembly MDTB01 (sample SAMN05326650, study PRJNA326480) | marine metagenome | isolation source: seawater | place: Mediterranean Sea | collected 2009 | reverse complement strand
TTTGCGGGTGTAGTTCAATGGTAGAACGCTAGCCTTCCAAGCTGGATGTAAGGGTTCGATTCCCTTTACCCGCTCCAAAAATTTGAGTTAACTATAATTAAATGAGGAAAAAATAAAATGTCGAAAGAAAAGTTTCAGAGAAATAAACCCCATTGTAACATTGGTACAATAGGTCACGTAGATCATGGTAAAACAACATTAACTGCAGCGATAACAAAAGTATTGTCAGAAGCTGGAGGAACAAGTAGCGCAAACTTTGTTGCTTATGATCAAATTGATAAAGCACCAGAAGAAAAAGAGAGAGGCATCACTATTTCAACTGCACACGTTGAGTACGAAACTGAAAAAAGACATTACGCTCACGTAGATTGCCCAGGACACGCAGACTACGTAAAAAATATGATTACTGGTGCAGCTCAAATGGATGGAGCTATTTTAGTTGTTAACGCTGCAGATGGACCAATGCCACAAACTAGAGAACACATTCTTTTAGCTCGTCAAGTAGGAGTTCCTGCTATTGTAGTTTTTTTAAATAAGATTGATACAGTTAAAGATAAAGAGTTAGTAGATTTAGTAGAAGAAGAAATCAGAGAACTATTAACTTCTTATAAATTCCCAGGTGACAAAATTCCAATTATTAAAGGATCAGCATTGTCTGCAGTTGAAGGAAAAGATGAAGAACTTGGAAAAAAAGCAATAATGGAATTAATGAAAGCAGTTGATGAAACTATCCCACAACCTGATAGGCCGAAAGATAAACCTTTTCTAATGCCTGTAGAAGATGTTTTTTCTATTTCAGGAAGAGGTACAGTAGTTACAGGAAGAGTTGAGTCAGGAGTAATAAAAGTTGGGGAAGAAATTGAAATAGTAGGAATTACAGATACCAAAAAATCTGTTTGTACTGGTGTTGAAATGTTTAGAAAACTTTTGGATAGCGGTGAGGCTGGAGACAATATCGGTGCTCTTTTGAGAGGTGTAGAAAGAGATGATGTTCAAAGAGGACAAGTTCTTTGCAAACCAGGATCAATAACGCCACATACAGAATTTGAATGTCAGGCTTATATTTTAAAAAAAGAAGAAGGTGGAAGGCATACTCCATTCTTTACGAAATATAGACCTCAGTTTTATTTTAGAACTACTGACGTAACTGGTGAGGTTGTTTTACCATCTGGAACAGAAATGGTAATGCCAGGTGACGATGGAAAATTTACTGTAAAATTAATTACTCCAATAGCAATGAGTGAGAATTTAAATTTCGCTATTCGAGAAGGTGGTAAAACAGTTGGAGCTGGAGTAGTTACTAAAATTTTGAAGTAAACACTTAGGAGCGTAGTTCAATTGGTAGAGCGCCGGTCTCCAAAACCGGAGGTTGTGGGTTCGAGTCCCTCCGCTCCTGCCAAAAAAAATTAAATTATGAAAAATCCACTAAGATTTATTCAAGAAGTAAAACAAGAAGCTTTTAGAGTCACTTGGCCCTCAAAAAAAGATACAATGATGGGAGCGCTAATGGTTTTTGGATTGGCAACTCTAGCTGCAATATTCTTTTTAATTTTAGATCAAATCTTAAGATTTTTACTAAATTTTATATTAACAATTAACTTATAATTTATGAATTGGTATATTGTTCAAGCATATTCTGGATTTGAAAAAAAGGTAGTGGAGTCAATAAAAGATGAGCTTAAGAAGCATAAACTTCAGGATAGTTTAGCAGAAATAATGGTTCCAACACATCATGTTACCGAGGTTAAAAAGGGCAAAAGATCAAAAAAGGAAAAAAAATACTTTCCAGGCTATATATTAGTTAAACTAGAATTAACTAAACAAATTCATCATTTAATTAAAAACTTACAAAAAGTAAGCGGTTTTTTAGGCTCTTCAGATAAGCCAACACCTATTTCAGATAATGAAATACAACGAATTTTAGGTCAAGTTTCAGAAAGTGCAATTAATCAAAAAAGTGGTATAAGTTTTGAGATTGGAGAAAAAGTAAAAGTCTGCGATGGTCCTTTTGCTTCTTTCAGTGGTCTTATAGAAGAAATTGATGAAGAAAAATCAAGAATAAAAGTTTCTGTATCAATTTTTGGTAGACCAACACCAGTTGATTTAGAATTTAACCAAGTAGAGAAAAATTAATATGGCAAAAGAAATAACAGGTTACGTTAAGTTACAAATTAAAGGAGGTCAAGCTAATCCAGCTCCTCCTGTTGGGCCAGCTCTTGGACAAAGAGGAATAAATATAATGGAATTTTGTAAAGCTTTTAATGAAAAAACAAAAGCATTTATGGGAAAACCTGTTCCTGTAGTAATAACTGTCTATAAAGATAAAAAATTTGATTTCATAATAAAATCTCCACCAGCTTCACATTTTATTAGAGAAGCGGCAAAGCTTAAAAGTGGATCAAAAGAACCAGGAAGAGTTGTAGCTGGATCAATAACAATGAAACAAGCTGAAGCAATAGCTAAAGAAAAAATGAAAGATTTAAACGCCTTTGATATTAAAGAAGCAACAAAAATTATTTGTGGATCTGCTAGATCTATGGGTATAGAGGTAAAGGATTAAATGAAAAAAAGATCTAAAAGATATAAAGAATTATTAAAACTTTCATCTAAAGATAATAAAGTTGCTGTAAAAGATTTAATTGATTTAGTCAAAAAAACATCTACCTCCAAGTTTGATGAGTCAATCGACGTTTCTATGAGAATTAATTTAAAACAATCAAAAGGTGGTGATTTTAATTTAAGAACAGTTGTTAAATTACCTAATGGATCAGGAAAAAAAGTTAAAATAGCTGTTTTGTGTGAAAATGATAAAATTTCTGAAGCAAAAAAAAGTGGAGCTGATATTGTAGGTTCTGATGATTTAATAGAACAAATCGCTACTGGAAAATTTAATTTTAATAAGCTAATTTGTACACCAGGCATGATGAGCAAGCTAGGAAAACATGGAAAAGTTTTAGGTCCAAAAGGATTGATGCCAAACCCAAAACTAGGTACCGTCTCAAACGATATCCAAAAATCAGTTCAAGATATTAAAACAGGACTAATAGAGGTAAAGAATGATAAAGATGGAAATGTATCTTCAACAATCGGTAGAAAAAGTTTTACAAAAGAACATTTATTGGAAAATTATAATCATTACATTGACTCGATAAAAAAAGAAAAACCAGATGCAATGAAAAATGAACTTATTAAAAGTATATATTTAACTTCTTCTATGGGCATATCTTACAAGGTAAGGAAATAATTATTATGATGAACAAACAAAGTAAAAAAATTTACATAGAAGAAATGAAAAAAAATTTTTCATCTAATGAGTCCGTAATGATTGCTCAATATCAAGGCCTTAATGTAGTTGAATTAGATGCTTTAAGAAAAGAATTAAGAGAAAAAGGAATTATTTTTAAAATTACAAAAAATAGAATTACAAAAATTGCTATAAAAGATTCACCAGTTAAAGAATTAGAAAAATATTTTACAGGACCTACAGCAGCAGCTTTATCCTCCGATCCTATAACAACGGCTAAGATCTTAACCAAATTTGCAAAATCTCATAATAAGTTAAAAATTGTAGCGGGATTCATGGATGGCAAGGTTTTAGATGAAAAAGAAGTGGCAATTATTGCGACACTTCCGTCTTTAGAGGAAGCAAGGGCGAAAATTGTGGGTATTTTAGCCACTCCTGCACAAAAATTAGTTAGTATTTTACTTGCACCTGGCTCAAAAATTGCTAATTTAGCGCGCGCAAAGAGTTTAAAAAATTAATTCATAGGATCAAAAATGTCAGACTTAAACAAAATTATAGATGATTTATCAAAGTTGACTGTTGTTGAAGCAGCTGAACTTTCAAAACAATTAGAAGAAAAATGGGGTGTAACTGCAGCAGCTCCAGTAGCAGCAGCAGCTCCAGGAGCGGCAGCTCCAGCAGGAGAGGAAAAATCTGAATTTACAGTTTTCTTATCTGCAGCAGGTGATAAAAAAATAAATGTTATTAAAGAAGTCAGATCAATTACTGGTCTAGGTTTAAAGGAAGCAAAAGATTTAGTTGAAGCAGCACCTAAGGAAATTAAAGCAGGTGTAGCTAAAAAAGATGCAGATGAGATGAAGAAAAAACTCGAAGCTGCAGGTGCTAAAGTAGAATTAAAGTAAACAATATTTAAGATAATTTTACTGTATTAAAAAAAAAGTACAGTAAAATTTTTATTATTAATGGATCTATCTTTTACTGAAAAGAAAAGCATAAGAAAAAATTTCGGTAAGCTTCATGAGAGCTTATCAATACCTAATCTTATTGAAGTTCAAAAAAAATCTTACGATGAATTTTTATCTTCTAAAACGTCAAGCCAATTAAGTTCAGTTTTAGAAAAAGGTATAGATAAAGTATTTAAAAGTATTTTTCCCATTGAAGATGGAACGGATAAGTCTACACTTGAGTATATCTCTTATAAATTAGAGAAACCAAAATTTGATGTTTTTGAGTGCAAACAAAGGAGTCTAACTTACTCTGCTTCATTAAAAGCAAATCTTCGTTTAGTAGTTTACGATATAGATATTGAAAATAATACAAAACAAATTTTATCAGCAAAAGAACAAGAAGTTTTTATTGGTGAGTTACCATTAATGACACCAAGTGGTACTTTTGTAGTAAATGGTGTTGAGCGAGTTGTAGTAAATCAGATGCACAGAAGTCCTGGTGTATTTTTTGATCATGACAAAGGAAAAACTCACTCTAGTGGTAAATTACTTTTTAATTGTCGAATTATACCTGGTAGAGGTTCTTGGCTTGATTTTGAATTTGATCCAAAAGATATCTTATATTTTAGGGTTGATAGAAAGAAAAAACTTCCAATAACTTCTATGCTTTATGCTTTAGGCTTTGATAAAAATAAAATCATAGATAAATTTTATAAAAAAAATACTTTTAAGCATGATAAAGAAAAAAAATTGTGGACAAGTGATTTTGTTCCAGAAAATTATAAAAGACCCATCAAACTATCATATGATTTAATTGACGCAAAAAATAATAAAAAACTTCTCTCTAAAGGTGAAAAACTAAATATAGTAATTGCAAATAAGTTCAAAGAGAAAGGCTTAGAAAAAATCTATGTCTCTAATGAAGAAATTATAGGTAAGTATATAGGTGCAGCTATTAAAGATAAAACTGGAGAGTTAATAATTGACTCTGGTTTTGATATTACTGAAGAAATCTTAGAAAAAATTTTAAAACAAGATATTTCCTCTTTGGTTCTAATCAATATAGACCCAATTAACAAAGGCCCTTATTTATTAGAGACTTTAAAAATTGACAAAAATAATAGTAAAGTTGATGCTTTAAATGATATTTATAAAGTTTTACGACCTGGAGAAGCACCTACTACAGAAATTGCAGAGGAAGTATTTAAAAACTTATACTTTAATAAAGAAAGATATGATTTATCTGAAGTTGGTAGAGTAAAGCTAAATTCTAAGTTAAATCTAGCCACACCTATTACTGATACAGTTTTAAAGTCAGAAGATATAATTTCTATAATTCAATTTATGTTAGATTTAAGAGACGGTAAGGGCGATGTTGATGATATAGATCACTTAGGCAATAGAAGAGTGCGGTCAGTTGGCGAACTTGTAGAAAATCAGTTTAGGATAGGTCTATTAAGAATGGAGAGGACTGTAAGAGAAAAAATGTCCACTTTTTTAGAAATAGAATCTGCTATGCCACAAGATCTTATTAATGCTAAACCAATAACAACATCTTTAAAAGATTTTTTTGCTACTTCTCAACTTTCTCAATTTATGGACCAAACTAATCCTCTGTCAGAGATTACACATAAAAGAAGAGTTTCAGCACTAGGACCAGGAGGTTTAACTAGAGAAAGAGCAGGGTTTGAAGTAAGAGATGTTCATCCTACGCATTATGGAAGAATTTGTCCGATAGAAACTCCTGAAGGACCTAACATTGGTTTAATTAATAGTTTAGCAACTTATTGTAGAGTAAATAAGTATGGATATATTGAAAGTCCATATAAAAAAGTAGTTAACGGTAAAGTTACAAATAAAATAGACTATCTTTCTGCAATAGAAGAGGAAAAACATACTATTGCTCAAGCAAATTCTAAAATTAATAACGATGGCTCTTTCGGTGAGGATCTAGTATCTTGCAGAAAAAACTTAAATTTCCTTTTATCGTCTAAAGAAAATATTGATTATATTGATGTTTCACCTAAACAACTTGTTTCAGTTGCCGCGGCCTTGATACCTTTTTTAGAAAATGACGATGCAAATAGAGCGTTAATGGGTTCGAACATGATGAGACAAGCTGTACCATTATTAAAACCAGAGTCACCACTGGTTGGAACGGGCATAGAGTCAGATGTGGCTTTAGACTCTGGAGTAACAATTGTTGCTAGAAGAAAAGGTATAGTTGACAAAATTGATGGAAAAAGAATTGTTGTTAAGGCATCTGACGAAAAAGACTTATCAAAATCGAGTGTTGATATTTATAATCTATCTAAATTTAAAAGATCAAATCAAAATACATGTATTAATCAGAGACCTTTGGTAAAAGTAGGAGATTTAATAAGTGAAGGAGATATTATAGCAGATGGACCTGCAACTAAACTAGGTGAATTAGCTTTAGGTAAGAATGTGACTGTGGCTTTTATGCCTTGGCAAGGATATAATTTTGAGGACTCAATATTAATTTCTGAAAGATGTGTAACAGACGATGTGTTCACTTCAATACATATTGAAGAATACGAGTCCATGGCAAGAGATACTAAACTTGGCGCAGAAGAAATAACTAGAGATATACCAAATGTAAGTGAAGAAAGTCTAAGAAACTTAGATGAGTCAGGTATAGTTTACGTTGGGGCCGAAGTAAAACCAAGTGATATTTTAGTAGGTAAAGTGACTCCTAAGAGTGAAACTTCTTCTAGCCCAGAAGAGAAATTATTAAGATCAATATTTGGTGAAAAAGCAACAGATGTTAGAGACTCCTCTTTAAAGTTACCTTCAGGAAGCACAGGAGTTGTAATTGATGTTAGAGTTTTTAATAGGCACGGTATTGATAAAGATGAAAGATCTTTAGCTATAGAGAGATCAGAGATTGAATTAGTTCAAGAAGATAAAAAAGTAGAAGAAGAAATCTTAAACAGAAATCTTAAACTTAGAGCAAAAGACCTTTTGTTAAATCAAAAAATCAATAAGAGTTTTAAAGACCTAGCAGTAGATGAAAACTTGACAGAACAAGCATTAGAAAATCTATCACTTAAAGATCTGTTAAAACTTTCTTTTTCTAATGACTCTATAAATATTGATTTAAATAAATTAAAAAAACAATTTGATGAAGCAAGTGAGGATATAAAATTAAGATTTGAAGACAAAGTATTAAAAATCCGTCAAGGAGACGATCTTTTACCTACAGTTATGAAGGTCGTTAAAGTCTTTGTTGCAGTAAAAAGAAGATTAATGCCAGGAGATAAAATGGCTGGTAGACATGGAAATAAAGGGGTAGTTAGTAAAATAGTACCAGTCGAAGATATGCCATATCAAGAGAACGGTAAACCTGTCGACATAGTTTTGAATCCATTAGGTGTACCGAGCAGAATGAATGTTGGTCAAATTTTAGAAACACATTTGGGATGGGCTTGTTCTGAATTAGGGGAACAAGTTAAAAATTTATACAAAGATTTTGAAAGTAAAATAAACGATATTAAATTAAAGTTAAAAAGTATTTATGGTGAAAAATATTTCAATGATGTTATTTCAAAATTGAGTAAAAAAGAAATATTAGAATTAGTAGAAAATATATCTAATGGATTACCAATATCTACACCTGTATTTGATGGGGCGTCCACTCAAGATATATCTAAACTTTTAGATTTAGCTAAATTACCAAATTCAGGACAAACAAATTTATGGGATGGAAGAACAGGAGAAAAATTTGATAGACCAGTTACAGTAGGAATTATTTATATGTTAAAACTAAATCATCTTGTTGAAGACAAAATTCACGCAAGGTCTACAGGCCCATACAGTTTAGTCACCCAACAACCACTTGGCGGTAAAGCGCAACTAGGAGGCCAAAGATTCGGAGAAATGGAAGTTTGGGCTCTAGAAGCTTACGGCGCATCATATACACTTCAAGAGATGTTAACTGTGAAATCTGATGATGTGGCAGGTAGAACAAAAGTTTATGAAACTATAGTTAAAGGTAATAATAATTTTGAGTCAGGCGTACCAGAGTCTTTCAATGTTTTGATTAAAGAAATAAGAGCTTTGGGTTTAAATATAGAATTGAATTAATGGATAGAAATATTAGTAAACACACCGAAAGTAATATTATTGAAAATAGTTTTAATAATATCAAAATTACTCTGGCAAGCCCTGAGAAAATTAAATCTTGGTCTTTTGGTGAAATTAAAAAACCAGAAACAATAAATTATAGAACATTTAGGCCTGAAAAAGATGGTTTGTTTTGTTCAAGAATTTTTGGACCAGTTAAAGACTATGAATGTCTTTGTGGAAAATATAAAAGAATGAAATTTAGAGGAATTATTTGTGAAAAGTGTGGTGTTGAAGTTACTAAATCTAATGTACGTAGAGAAAGAATGGGACATATTGATTTAGCTTGCCCCGTTGCTCACATTTGGTTTTTAAAATCCTTACCAAGTAGAATAGCTCTTGCTATTGATATGAAGCTAAAGGATGTTGAAAAAGTTTTATATTTTGAAAGTTTCATAGTTATTGAACCAGGATTAACTACGCTTCAAAAAGGACAATTATTAACAGAGGAAGCTTTAATCAAAGCTCAAGATGAATTTGGTGAAGATGCATTTTCAGCAGGAATTGGTGCAGAAGCAGTTAGAGAAATTCTTATTAACCTTGATTTAAACAAAGAACAAAAAAAACTTAGAGAAGCTTTAAAAGAAACCAAATCAAAAGTAACCGAAGAGAGAACTATAAAAAGATTAAAATTAGTTGAGTCATTTATAACTTCTGGAAATAAACCCGAGTGGATGATATTAACAACTGTTCCAGTCATCCCCCCAGAGTTAAGACCTTTGGTACCATTAGATGGAGGTAGATTTGCTACATCTGACCTTAATGATTTATACAGAAGAGTAATTAATAGAAATAACAGACTAAAAAGACTTTTAGATCTAAAAGCACCTCATATTATTGTAAGAAATGAAAAAAGAATGCTTCAAGAATCTGTAGATGCTTTGTTTGATAATGGTAGAAGAGGAAGAGTTATAACTGGTACTGGTAAAAGACCATTAAAGTCTTTAGCAGAAATGTTAAAAGGTAAACAAGGGCGTTTTAGACAAAACTTACTTGGTAAAAGAGTAGATTATTCTGGTAGATCAGTAATAGTAGTAGGACCGGAATTAAAGCTTCATCAATGCGGATTACCAAAAAAAATGGCGTTAGAACTTTTTAAACCTTTTCTATATGCAAGACTTGATAAATTAGGTTTAGCCACAACAATCAAACAAGCTAAAAGATTAGTTGAAAAAGAAAAGAGTGAAGTATGGGATGCATTGGAGCATATCATTAGAGAACATCCAGTTATATTAAATAGAGCTCCAACACTTCACAGACTTGGTGTTCAAGCTTTTGAAGCAAAACTTATAGAAGGAAATGCAATAGAACTACATCCATTAGTATGCGCCGCTTTTAACGCAGATTTTGACGGTGACCAAATGGCAGTTCATATTCCTTTGAGTTTAGAAGCCCAGTTAGAAGCAAGAGTTCTAATGATGTCTACAAATAATATTTTAAGTCCTTCAAACGGAAAACCAATTATTGTACCGAGCCAAGATATTGTATTAGGTATATATTACTTATCTCAATCAAATGATAAAGATGATAAACTTAAGGGTATTTTCTCTAACATTGATGAAATTGAACAAGCATTAGAAAATAATTCAATTAGTCTTCACTCAAAAATAATATCTGTGTTTAACACTAGAAATGAAAATGGGGAAGAAACTAAGCAAAAATACAAAAGTACAGCAGGTAGATTTTTATTAGCAAATGTTTTACCAAAAAATTATAATATAAAATTTACACTTATAGACAGACTTTTGACAAAAAAGAATGTTTCAGAGATTATTGATACCATTTTTAGATTTTGTGGACAGAAAGAAACTGTAATTTTTTGCGATAGAATTAAGTCACTTGGATTTAAACATGCTTTTAAAGCAGGAATTTCATTTGGTAAAGATGATTTAATTATACCTAATTCAAAAACAAAGCTAATAAATGAAACTAAAAAAAGAATAGAAGAGTATGAAACTCAATATTCCGATGGACTTATTACAAGAGGAGAAAAATATAATAAAGTAGTAGATATTTGGTCTAAATGTACTGACACAGTTGCCAATGAAATGATGAAAGAGATCTCATCAGCAGAAAAAATTTATCCTAACGATAGAATAGAAACTAATTCTGTTTACATGATGGCTGACTCAGGAGCTAGGGGATCTCAAGCTCAAATGAAACAGCTGGCTGGAATGAGAGGTTTAATTGCAAAACCATCTGGTGAAATTATTGAAACACCAATAATTGCAAATTTTAAGGAGGGCCTAACAGTGCTGGAATATTTTAACTCTACACACGGAGCTAGAAAAGGATTAGCAGATACAGCTCTTAAAACAGCGAACTCAGGTTATTTAACCAGAAGATTATGTGATGTAGCTCAAGATTTACAAGTAACTATCGATGATTGTAATGCTTCATCCTCAATAACTCTTACAGAGATAATTGAAGGTGGAAATATTTTAGTAAGTTTATCTGAGAGAGTATTAGGAAGAGTGCCAGCACATGATATAAAAAATCCTATCACTGGTGAAGTTATAATAAAGAAAAAGAAACTAATTTTAGAGAACGATTGTGATAAAATAGATGCAGCGGGAGTAAAAAGTATAAATGTTTATTCTGTCATCACTTGTGAAGCAAAAAGAGGCGTTTGCCAAACTTGTTACGGTAGAGATTTAGCTCGAGGAAATTTAGTCAACATAGGTGAAGCCATTGGAATGATAGCAGCTCAATCTATTGGAGAGCCAGGAACACAATTAACAATGAGAACATTCCACGTAGGTGGTACAGCTCAAATTAAGGAAGAATCTCAAATAATTTCTCAAACAAAAGGTAAACTAAAAATAATAAATAAAAATCTAATTGAAGACTCTAAAAAAAATATTATTGTTATGGGTAGAAACACCCAACTTTCAATCGAAGATGAAAACAATATTCAACTAGCAATCTATAAAGTAAATTATGGTTCTAAATTATTTTTTAAAGACGGTGATACGATTGATAAAGGAAAAAAAATTGCTGAATGGGATCCTTATACATTACCTGTAATTGCAGAGACTTCTGGTATTGCTAATTATATGGATCTTGTGGATGGAGTATCTTTAACTGAAACTTTGGATGATGAAACAGGTATTTCGTCTAAATCTGTAACTGATTGGAAATCATTAACAAAAAATTCCGAATTAAAACCTCGAATTACATTACGTAATGAAAATGGTGAAATAATTAAAAAAGCTGATGGAAATGAAGCTAGATATTATTTAGTACCAGACTCAATTTTGTCTGTTAAGGATGGTCAAAAAATTTCTGCTGGAGATGTGTTGGCCAGATTACCTAAAGAAACTTCAAAAACAAAAGATATTACAGGTGGTCTGCCTCGTGTTGCTGAACTATTTGAGGCAAGACGACCAAAAGACAGCGCAATCATTGCAGAAAATGACGGAGTAATTGAATTTGGAAAAGAAGTGAGAGGTAAACAAAAAATTTCAATTGTTTCTCCTAAAGGTGAAACATCAAATTATTTAATACCAAAAGGTAAACATGTAAATTTTAATCAAGGAGAAAAAATAAAAAAAGGTGAATATTTATTAGACGGTAGCCCTGCACCTCATGATATTTTAAGAATATTAGGTGTTGAAAAATTAACTGAATATTTTGTTAGTGAGGTACAAGAAGTTTATCGTCTACAAGGAGTTGTTATAAACGACAAACACATAGAAACTATAGTAAGACAAATGCTTAAAAAAGTTGAAATTAAAGATCCAGGTGACTCAGATTTATTACTAGGTGAAACAATGGATATTTTAGATGTTATTAACTTAAATAAAGAACTTAAAGTCAAAGGTAAGAAACCAACTGTGTATGAGAGAATACTTTTAGGTATTACGAAAGCTTCTCTACAAACTAAGTCATTTATTTCTGCTGCTTCATTCCAAGAGACTACAAGAGTTTTAACTGATGCATCAATAAAAGGTAAAACAGATAATCTTCAAGGACTTAAAGAGAACGTAATCGTAGGAAGACTAGTGCCTGCGGGAACTGGATTGACTAAAATGGGTTGGGATGAAGAGGCAAGAACTCAAGATAAACAACGATTAGAACAAATTAAAAAAGAAGAAGAAAAAAACACTACTGTGGTTGAATAATAGAGCTAAAAAAAAGCCTAAAATGCTCAATTTTTATTGACTTTTACTCTTTCAATGTTAGTTTATCGCAATTTTGAAAGTTAGAAGTAAGGTAGTATTTAACCTTAAACACTGACTAAAAAACCTTGAAACCAAGGTCTATCTTATCTTCATTTTCAAAATATTATTATGCCAACAATTAATCAGCTAATAAAAAAAGCTAGAGTTAAAACTATTTTACGTAATAAGGTTCCTGCTCTAGAAAGACAACCATTAAAGAGAGGTGTATGTATTAAAGTTTACACAACAACTCCAAAAAAACCCAACTCAGCATTGAGAAAAGTTGCAAGAGTAAGACTCTCTAATGGTTTTGAAGTAACTGCTTACATTGGTGGAGAAGGACACAATTTGCAAGAGCACTCTGTAGTTATGATAAGAGGAGGTCGAGTAAAAGATTTACCTGGTGTTCGTTACCATATTTTAAGAGGAAACCTTGATACACAAGGCGTCGCTAATAGAAAAAAAAGAAGATCACTTTACGGAACAAAAAAACCTAAGTAATTATTATGTCTAGAAAAAGAAAAGCTCCTATTAGAAAAGTTTATCCAGATCCAAAGTTTCACTCAGAGACAATTTCAAAATTTATTAACTCAATTATGTACGATGGAAAGAGATCTACCGCAGAAAAAATATTATATGATGCATTAGACAAACTTAAAGAGAAAAGTAAAGAAGATCCATTAAAGATTTTTAATAGTGCAATTAGTAATGTAAAACCAAATGTTGAGTGTAGATCAAGACGTGTTGGTGGCGCAACTTATCAAGTACCAGTAGAAGTTAAAACTAAAAGAGCCCAGGCTTTAGCTTTAAGATGGTTAATGGACGCTACAAGAAAAAGAAAAAATAAAACCATGGCTGAAAAATTATATTATGAATTACTTGATGCGTCGCAAAACAAAGGTTCAGCAATAAAAAAAAGAGAGGATACACATAAGATGGCAGAGTCAAATAAAGCTTTTGCACATTTTAGATGGTAAAAAATTATGTCTAAAAAATATCCATTAGAAAAATATCGTAATATAGGGATCATGGCTCACATAGATGCGGGTAAAACTACTACAACAGAAAGAATTTTATATTATACAGGTAAAAGTCATAAAATAGGTGAAGTGCATGACGGCGCCGCAACAATGGACTGGATGGAACAAGAACAGGAAAGAGGCATTACTATTACATCTGCTGCTACTACTTGTTTTTGGAATGATCACAGGATTAATATAATTGATACTCCTGGTCACGTTGATTTTACAATAGAAGTTGAAAGATCATTAAAAGTCTTAGATGGAGCTGTTTGTGTTTTTGATGGTGTTGCAGGTGTAGAACCCCAATCAGAAACAGTTTGGAGACAAGCTGACAAATATAAAGTTCCAAGAATATGTTTTGTGAATAAGCTGGATAGAACAGGAGCAGATTTTTATATGTGTGTTGACATGATTAAAGAAAGACTTGGTTGCAAACCACTAGTATTACAGATTCCTGTTGGATCTGAGGCTGATTTAAAAGGTGTTGTAGACTTAGTTAAAATGAAAGCTGTTATCTGGCAAAATGAAGATCTAGGTGCAAAATTTGATGTCGTTGATATACCCGCTGAACTAAAGGATAAAGCTGATAAATATAGAAAAGAATTGGTCGAAGCAGCAGTTGAAGAAGATGAAAAATTAATGGAAGCTTACTTAGATGGTAAAGAACCCTCTGAAAGCGATTTAATTAAATGCATACGAAAAGGAACTTTAAGTTTTAGTTTTGTACCAATATTAACTGGTTCAGCCTTTAAAAATAAAGGTGTTCAGCCTTTATTAGATGCCGTAATAAATTTTTTGCCTAGTCCACTTGATATCGGCTCTATCGAAGCTACTAAGCTTGGATCTGAAGAAAAACAAGAAATGAAATTTGCTGATAATGAGCCTTTTTCTGCTTTAGCTTTTAAAGTAGCAAACGATCCATTTGTTGGTTCTTTAACATTCATAAGAATTTATTCTGGTACTATAAAAGCAGGAACATCAGTTTATAATTCCTCTCGAGAAAAAACAGAGCGTGTAGGAAGAATGTTATTAATGCACGCAAATAGTAGAGAAGATATTAAAGAAGCAACTACTGGAGATATTGTTGCACTGGCTGGTCTTAAATATACTATTACTGGACATACTTTATGCGAAGAAGATAAACCGATTTTATTAGAACCAATGGAATTTCCTGATCCCGTTATTGAAATTGCTGTAGAGCCAAAAACTAAAGCAGACCAAGAAAAAATGGGTGAGGCTCTTGGTAGATTAGCTAAAGAAGACCCATCTTTCAGAGTTACATCTGACGAAGAGTCAGGCCAAACAATAATAAAAGGTATGGGTGAACTTCATTTAGATATAATTGTAGACAGAATGAAAAGAGAGTTTAAGGTTGAAGCCAATGTAGGAGCACCACAAGTAGCGTACCGAGAAACAATACTTGGATCATCAGAAGTCACTTATATTCATAAAAAGCAGAGTGGTGGTGCAGGACAATTTGCGAAAGTTACACTTAACGTAGAACCTCTTGAACCAGGAAAAGGAAGAGAAGTTGAAAATAAAATTAAAGGTGGATCAATACCAAAAGAATTTATACCAGGTGTAGAAAAAGGTGTAGAAAGTGTTGCAGAGAGTGGAATTTTAGCTGGATTTCCTCTTATTGATTATAAAGTTACAATTTTAGACGGCTTACACCATGATGTAGATTCAAGTGTATTAGCATTTGAGATAGCATCGAGAATGTGTTTCAGAGAAGCGTGTACGAAAGCGACATTAAAATTGTTAGAACCAATGATGAAAGTTGAAGTAATTACACCAGAAGATTTCATGGGTGACGTAATAGGAGATTTAAACAGTAGAAGAGGCCAAGTTGCTTCTACTGAACCAAGAGGTAATGCTACAGCAGTTAATGCAACAGTACCTTTAGCTAATATGTTTGGCTATATAAATAATTTAAGATCATCTACACAAGGCAGAGCTCAATATACAATGCAATTTAGTCATTATGACAAAGTTCCACAAAATGTTCAGGATGAGGTAACCAAAAAATTAGCTTAATTATGGAAAATCAAAATATTAGAATACATTTAAAAGCTTACGATAATAAAATCCTAGACTTGTCTACGGAAGAAATCGTGAACACAGCTAAACGAACAGGTGCTCAAGTGAAAGGACCAATACCATTACCCACGAGAATAGAAAGATACACTGTGCTTAGATCTCCTCACATAGATAAAAAAAGCAGGGAACAGTTTGAGTCAAGAACGCATAAAAGATTAATTGATATAATTGAACCAACACCTCAAACAGTAGAAGCGCTAATGAAATTAGACTTAGCTTCAGGTGTAGATATAGAAATAAAAATATAATTATGAGTATTGGACTAATAGGAAAAAAAATAGGCATGACTAGAGAATTCGTTAAAAGCGGTCAATCAGTTCCTGTAACTGTTATAAAGGTAGAAAAAGGTAGAGTTCTTGATGTAATTACAAAAGATAAAAGAGGTTATAACGCTATAAAGATTGGTTTTTTTAAATTAAAGAATTCAAAAGTTAATAAACAAATGAAAGGCTATTTCGCTAAAAAAAATACTGAACCCAAGAAAATATTAAAGGAATTTAGAGTCGAAAAAACTGAAGAATTCAAAGAAGGAAACGAATTAGGTTTAGAAATTTTTAAAGATAAAAAATTTTTAGATGTTAAATCTAAAACAATAGGGAAGGGTTTTGCAGGTGTTATGAAAAGATGGAATTTCGGTGGATTGAGAGCATCTCACGGTGTTTCAGTTTCACATAGGTCTCACGGATCAACCGGACAAAGACAGGATCCTGGTAAAGTTTTTAAAGGAAAGAAAATGGCTGGACACATGGGAGATAAATCAAGAACAATACTAAATTTAGAAATAGTAAAGTCAGATTTAGAAAATAATTTATTATATCTCAAAGGTTCAATACCTGGTTCTAAAAATACAACAGTTTTAATAAGAGAATCTATAAAAGATATTAATAGAAAAACTATAATTGAAAAATATGAAGAAAGAGTAAAAAAAATGGAAGCTTCAAAAGGAAAAAAGAAATAACATGAAATTAAAAATATTTAATATTGATGGTAATAAAACTGAAAGCTTAGAAGTATCAGATAAGCTAATAAATTTAAAAGTAAACCATAAACTTATTAAATTTGTTATTGACTGGCAGTTAAATCATTTAAAACCTAGAACTGCCAAGACCAAGCAAAGGAATGAAATTAAAGGCTCTACAAAAAAAATAGTTGCTCAAAAAGGTAGTGGAGGAGCCCGACATGCAAGCAAAAAAGCTCCATTATTTGTTGGAGGTGGAGTGGCTCACGGTCCTAAAGGTTCAGTTTATAAAATTAAGAAGATTAATAAAAAAGTTAGAAAATTAGCTTTAGCACAAACTTTATCCAAGAAGAATTTAGATAAAAACTTGCATATTTTAGCTGATGTTAAAAAGGAAGTAAAAAAAACAAAAGAATTTAATAATTTTTTGGTAAAAAATAATTTAAGTAATGCATTAATTGTATCTGATAAAGAATCTCTTAAAAATATAAATAAATCAGCACGTAATATTAAAAACTTAAAATTAATAGTAGAAGACGGTGCTAATATTTATGATTTGTTAAAATATAAAAACGTAATTATTACAAGTTCTTCAATAAAAAAGATAGAAAATAGGATATTAAATGAAAAAAATTAGCTCGATTGACTCTATTAGAAAACCAATCATAACAGAAAAAGCTACAATTTTATCCGAACAAAATAAAACTGTATTTAAAGTTCATAACGGAGCTAACAAAAAAACGATCAAAAAAAATATAGAAAAAATTTTTAAAGTTAATGTTGTAAAGATTAATATCATGAATACAAAAACTAAAAAAAAAATAAAACAGGGTAAATTGTCAACTAAAAGTGGTTACAAAAAAGCTATAGTAACATTAAAAAAAGGGCAAAGTATTGACCTTTCAACGGGAATTTAAAAAATGACTTTAAAAACTTTTAAACCATATACAAAATCTAATAGAGCTACTGTAATAGTTGATAAAAGTAGTTTGTGGAAAGGTTCTCCCTACAAGCCATTAACCAAAGGACAATCTGTTACCGGTGGTAGAAATAATAACGGTAGAATTACATCTCGTCATAAAGGTGGTGGACAAAAACACAAATTTAGAGTCATTGATTTCTTTAGAAAGAAAAAAAATATAAAAGCTGTAGTTGAGAGGATTGAATACGATCCTAATAGAACAGCTTATATAGCTTTAATAAAATATGATGATAATGAAAAAAATTATATTATTTGTCCACAATCATTAAATGTTGGAGATAAAATTGACTCGGGCAAAAATGTTGAAATTAAAGTAGGTAATTGTCTTGAATTAAAAGATATACCTCCTGGAACCTCAATTCACAATGTTGAATTAATTCCTGGTAATGGAGGTAAATTAGCACGATCAGCTGGTTCTTCAGTTACTCTCTCTGGTTTTGACGATGATTACGCTATTATAAAATTATCTTCAGGTGAAACTAGAAAAGTAAGAAGTGAATGTATAGCAACAATAGGTGTTGTATCGAATCCTGATCAAAAAAATATTAAAATTGGTAAAGCGGGTAGAAATAGATGGAGAGGTAAAAGACCACAGACAAGAGGTGTAGCTATGAATCCAGTTGATCATCCTCACGGAGGTGGTGAAGGTAAAACATCCGGAGGTAGAAGCCCAGTTTCCCCTTGGGGTCAATCAGCTAAAGGTCTTAAAACTAGAAGACCACAAAGAAGTGATAAGTTAATTATAACAAGAAGGAAAAAAAGAAAATAATTATGGCTAGATCAATTTGGAAAGGTCCTTTTGTTCATCCAAGTTTATTAAAAAAGATTGATAAACTAAAAGATGTTACCAATAAAAAACCAATCAAGACTTGGTCAAGAAATTCAACTATTATTCCAGATTTTGTTGGACATAGTTTTATGATTCATAATGGCAAAACCTTTATACCTATAACAGTTTCAGAAGAAATGGTTGGACATAAATTAGGTGAATTCGCACCTACTCGAACATTTAAAGGTCACACGCCTGCAGATAAAAAAGCTGCAGCACCAACACCAGGAGCAGCTGCTCCAGCAGGAGCTAATGATGGAAAAAAATAGCAATATAGTGAAGGCAGTAAACAAAAACGTAAGATCAAGCCCTAGAAAGGTTTCTTTAGTATTAAATCATATTGTAGGTAAAAAAGCTGATATTGCTTTAAGAGATTTAGATTTTACTAGAAAGAAAATAGCACATGATGTTAGTAAAACAGTAAAATCTGCTATAGCTAATGCAGAAAATAATAGCCAATTTGATATTGATAATCTTTTTATTAAAGAAGCTTTCGTTGGTAAATCTTTAGTGATGAAACGATTCAGGCCAAGAGCAAAAGGTAGGGCAAGTCCAATAAAAAAACCTTTTAGTAGAATAACTATAGTTTTAGAAGAAAAAAAATTAAAAAAGGAGCGTAAATAATGGGACAAAAAATTAATCCTATAGGCCTAAGATTAGGAATCAACCGAGGTTGGGACTCAACCTGGTTTGCTAAAAAGAAAGATTTTGGAAAATATTTAATCGAAGATTTCAAGATTAGAGCTTATATCAAAAAAAACATTATTAATTCTGGAGTTTCAGAAATTATAATTGAAAGATCATCAAAAAAATGCACTGTTTCAATTCACACCTCTAGACCAGGTTTTGTAATAGGAAAAAAAGGTTCTGATATAGAAAAAATTAAAAAAAATATATCAAAAATTACTGAGGGAGATGTTACAGTAAATATAAAAGAAATAAAAAAACCAGAATTAAATGCAAATCTTGCGGCTGAAAATATTGCTCAACAACTAGTAAAAAGAATAGCGTATAGAAGAGCAATGAAAAGAGCTATGCAATCAGCAATGAGATTAAACGCAAAAGGTATAAAAGTTATGGTTAGCGGTAGATTAGCTGGTAATGAGATAGCGAGAACAGAATGGTTGAGAGAGGGATCGATTCCAGCCCATACATTAAGAGCCAATATTGACTACGGATTTGCAGAAGCATTAACAACATATGGAATAATAGGTGTTAAAGTTTGGATTTATAAAGGTGAATTATTTGAACAGGATGTTGATAAAGAAAAAAAAGAAAGAGTAAAAAATGTTACAGCCAGTAAGAACTAAATATAGAAAAGCCTTTAAAGGAAGAATACATGGTAAGGCAACAAGGGCAACCATTTTAAATTATGGTCAATATGGTCTAAAAGCTATGGAACCAGAAAGAATAATAGGTAAACAAATTGAAGCTGCCAGAGTGGCTTTAACAAGATATATGAAAAGAACAGGAAAAGTATGGACGAGAATATTTCCAAATATTCCTGTTTCAAAAAAACCAACTGAAGTAAGAATGGGTAAAGGAAAAGGTTCGCCTGAGTACTACGCATGCAGAGTAAAACCTGGCAGAATAATTTTTGAAGTTGACGGAGTAACTGAGGAAATTGCAAGAGAAGCTCTTTATAAAGCTTCAGCAAAGCTTCCTATAAAAACAAAATTTATATCGAGATAATATGAAAAAGAAAAAAGAAGATAAAAAATTAACTAAAGATCAAGCAATTAAAAAAATAAATTTGCTAAAAAAAGATCTATTTAATATAAGATTTAAAAAGATTAATAATCAAATTAATAATCCTGCACAATATAGTGAGATTAAGAAGGATATAGCAAGATTGTTTACAACTGTAAAAAATAGTAAATGACAAAAAAAATATTAAAAGGAATTGTTGAAAGTTCAAAAAGTAACAAGACTGTAGTAGTCAAAGTTACGAGAAAATTTGCTCATCCTTTTTATGGGAAAGTGATATCAAGATCAAAGAAATACCATGCACATGATGAAAACAATAAATTCAAAGAAGGTGACAAAGTTTCAATAATTGAAAGCAAACCTTTTTCTAAATTAAAAACCTGGGAAGTAGTAGAAAAATGATACAAATTCAAACAGAATTAATGGTTGCTGATAACACTGGAGCTAGAAGAGTTGAGTGCATAAAAGTTCTTGGTGGTTCTAAACGAAGATATGCAGCTGTAGGCGATCTAATTGTTATAAGTGTAAAAGACGCTATACCAAAAGGAAAAGTAAAAAAAGGTGCAGTACATAAAGCTGTTGTAGTAAGAACTCGAAAAGGTATTTACAGAGATGATGGTTCAAAAGTGCAATTTGACACTAATGCAGTGGTCTTGACTGACGATAAAGGTGAACCAATTGGGACAAGAATATTTGGGCCAGTAACGAGAGAATTAAGAGTAAAAGGACATACTAAAATAATCTCATTGGCACCGGAGGTTTTATAATGATGATTTTAAAAAAAGGTACTCAAGTAAAAATTATAACTGGAAAAGACAAGGGAAAAACCGGTGAAGTTCTTGAGATAAATAAAAAAGATAACAAGGTAAAGATAAAGTCGATAAATATGGTTAAAAAACATCTAAAACAAACAAAGGAAAATAAAGGTGGAATTATTTCTAAAGAAGGTTTTATACACCAGTCTAACGTAAAAAATATCGATGAGAAGAAAAAAAAGGAAGTTAAAAAATAATGATACCGAGATTGAAAATAATGTATGACAAAGATATTACAAAAAACTTGATGTCCAAACTTAATTGTAAAAATAAATTAGAGGTTCCAAAAATTGAAAAAATTGTCTTAAATATGGGATTAGGTGAAGACGCATCGGATAGTAAAAAAATTAAAGTTTGTTTAGATGACATGTCATTAATTACAGGACAGAAGGCTGTTATAACTAAATTTAAAAAATCAATATCAAATTTTAAAACTAGAAAAGGCTCAAACGCGGGTATTAAAGTAACATTGAGATCTTATAAAATGTATGAATTTATAGACAGGTTGGTGAATATAGCCCTACCAAGAATTAAAGATTTTAGAGGTTTAAGTCCAAAAGGTATAGATAGTTCTGGAAATTATAGCTTTGGAGTAAAAGAACATATAATTTTTCCAGAGGTTAATTTTGACAAAGTGGATAAAATTAGAGGCTTAGACATCACAATTGTTACATCAAGCAAAACAAAAGAAGGATCCATAGAATTATTAAAAGAGTTTAACTTCCCGTTAACAACAAATAAAAAAAATTAGGACAATTATGGCAAAAAAAAGCGCAATACAAAAAAATTTAAAACGAATAAGACTAACAAAAAAATATGCAAAAAAACGAGCTGAATTAAAAAAAATTATAAAAAATAAAAAACTGGAACTATCTGAAAGATTTAATGCTCAACTAAAGTTAAATAAATTACCAAAAAATTCTTCGAAAACAAGAATACGAAATAGATGTGAAATATCTGGAAGACCTCACGGAGTATATAGAAAACTAAAAATATCGAGAATTGCTCTTAGAGATATGGCTTCTGCAGGTAAAATTCCTGGAATAACAAAATCAAGCTGGTAGGAGAAAAATATGAGTTTAATGGATCCAATTGGAGATATGTTTACTAGAATAAGAAATGGTCAAATGAGATCACTAGATACTATAAGTGTGCCGTCTTCTACATTTAGACAAAAAATATTAGATATTTTAAAAACTGAAGGTTTTATCAAAAATTATTATTTAGAAAAACTGAATAACAATAAGACGAATATAAAAGTTGATTTAAAATATTACGAAGGTTCACCAGTAATTAAAGAAATTACAAGGATCTCAAAACCAGGTAGAAGAGTATACTCAAGAGCCAATAGTATTCCAAAAGTAATGAATGGTTTAGGTCTTGCTATAATATCAACACCCAAAGGTGTAATGAGTGATAATGATGCGAGAAAAAATAATATAGGTGGCGAAATAATTTGTAGGGTATTTTAATGTCAAAGATTGGTAAAAAGAATATATTAGTTCCTAAGGAATCTTCAGTGAAAGTTGAGGGTAATCTCCTTACTATATCTGGACCAAAAGGTTCAAAAAAACTTACTATTAATGATAAAATTTTTTCTTCTAAAATAAATGATAATAATGAATTTCAAATATTACCTCTTACTAAAAAAATCGACAAAAAAACATCAGTTATGTGGGGTACTTACAGAAGCCTTATAAATAATGCTATAAAAGGAGTTTCAATTGGACATGAAAAAATTCTTAATATTACCGGAGTAGGATTTAGGGCTAATTTAAAAGGTGAAACTTTAAATTTACAAATTGGTTTTAGTCATGACGTAAATTTTAAAATACCTAAAGATATAAAAATTGTAGTAGAAAAACAAACGACTATCAAAATTAATGGTATAGATAAAGAACTTGTATCTAAAATTGCAGCAGATATAAAATCTCTTAAACCCGTAGAACCATATAAAGGAAAAGGAATTAAAGAATTAAATCAATTTGTTTTAAGAAAAGAAGGAAAGAAAAAGTAAAATGAAAAAAATAAACACAAATACAAAAAGAAAATTAAGAAATAGGAAAAAGTTAAAGGAAGTTAATGTCGATAAATATAGAGTTTCTGTTTTTAAATCTTTAAAAAATATTTCAGTACAAATTATAGATGATAAAAATAAAAAAACTCTAGTTTCAGCTTCTTCTACAGAAAAAAGTATTAAAAAAGATAAATTAAAAAAAGCTGATGCGTCTGTTAAATTAGGAGAAGTTTTGGCACAAAGAGCTAAAGAAAAAAATATAGATAAAGTTTACTTTGATCGAGGAGAAAATAAATATCACGGTAGAATAAAAACTCTTGCAGATTCTCTTAGAAAGAATGGGTTAAAATTTTAAATGGCTGATATTAAAAAAATAGATAGTGACATTAAAGAAAAACTAGTTGCAATAAATAGAATTACCAAGGTAGTTAAAGGTGGTAGAAGATTTGGATTTGCTGCGTTAGTAGTTGTAGGTAATCAAAAAGGATCTATAGGTATCGGTGCCGGTAAATCAAAACAGGTCCCTGATGCAATTAAAAAAGCAACAGATGTTGCTAAGAGAAACCAAATAAAAATTTCTTTAAAAGAAGGCAGAACTCTTCACCATGATGTTAAAGGTAGAAATGGCTCTGGAAAAGTATTTCTTAGAGCTGCTCCTGCTGGTACTGGAGTAATTGCAGGAGGGCCAATAAGATCTGTCTGCGAGGTTTTAGGTATACAAGACGTAGTTGCTAAATCTTTAGGATCTTCTAACCCACACAATGTCTTGAAAGCATGTATAGCAGGTCTAACATCTCAAGTATCACCAAAATTATTAGCATCAATTAGAGGTAAAAAAATTTCAGATGTAGTTTTAAAAAGAGAGAGTAAATAGAATGAGCTTAAATAGTTTAATCAAAATAAATAAAAAAAAAATAAGACCAGGTAGAGGAATAGGCTCAGGAAAAGGAAAAACTTCTGGTAGAGGGCACAAAGGGCAAAAATCTAGATCCGGAGTTGCAATTAAAAGTTTTGAAGGCGGACAAATGCCACTTTATAGAAGGCTTCCTAAGAGAGGTTTTAAATCAATTAATAGACAAAACATAGCTATTATAAATTTGACAGCTCTGCAAAAACATTATGATAATAAAAAGATCGATTTAACTAGTTTAATTGACTTAAATTTTTTACAAAAAAATAACATTGTAAATAAGAAATTTTCAAAATTAAAAGTTTTAGGAACAGGAGAAATAAAATTTAAATTAGAAATTAAAGCTAATTTTGTATCTAAACAGGCAAAAGCAAAAATAGAAAAAGCTGGTGGAAAATTAAACCTTTTGAAAAGTAATTAATTATGTCTAGTGAAAATATTAGTGCTGGTGCATTTAGCCAAGCTTCTGATCTAAAAAAAAGAATTCTCTTTACAATAATTATTTTAATAGTTTATAGATTAGGGACATATGTCCCACTCTCTGGGATAGATCCTTTAGCTTTAAAAGAAATAATGTCCAGTAGTCAAAAAGGGTTGCTTGGTATGTTCAATATGTTTTCAGGTGGAGCTGTAAGTAGGATGGCTTTATTTGCTTTAGGAATTATGCCGTATATTTCTTCATCTATTATAGTGCAGTTGTTAACTGGTGTTTCAGATTATTTTAAAAATCTAAAAGAACAAGGTGAAATAGGGAGAAAAAAGATAACACAAATTACTCGTTATGGAACTGTAATTATAGCTTGTTTACAGGGTTATGGTGTTTCGGTTGGGTTGGAAAATGCTGGTAATATTGTCATAGATCCCGGTACATATTTTAGAGTAATTACAACAATTTCATTAGTAGCGGGTACAACTTTTCTAATGTGGCTTGGAGAGCAAATAACTCTAAGAGGTGTAGGAAATGGAATTTCATTAATTATATTTTCTGGAATAGTTGCGGAAATTCCACGTGCTTTAGCCTCAACTTTTGAGCTAGGTCGGACTGGAGCTCTTTCAGCTATTATGATTGTAGGTATCTTTGTTCTAGTTATTTTAACAGTATTATTTATTGTATTTTTTGAACGTGCAATGAGAAAAATTTTAATTAATTATCCTAAAAGACAAGTAGGAAACAAAATATATGGCGGTGAGTCGTCTCATTTACCTCTAAAAATTAATACAGCAGGTGTTATACCGGCAATTTTTGCCTCAGCTCTTTTGCTTTTACCGGTCACATTAACAAATTTTGGTTTTTCTGAGTCAGAAATATTTATAAAGATTTCTTCAATGTTTACACAAGGACAACCTCTTTACATGTTACTTTATGCCTCTGGAATTATATTTTTCTCTTTTTTTTATACTTCAATTGTTTTTAATCCTAAAGAAACAGCAGAAAATTTAAGAAAATACGGTGGATATATTCCTGGTATTAGGCCTGGAGAGAGATCAGCGGAATATATTGAGAGCATTTTAATAAGATTAACAACTATTGGCTCTTTATACTTAACATTTGTTTGTTTGATGCCTGAATTTTTAATAGCAAAATATCCAATACCATTTTATTTAGGTGGTACCTCTATACTAATTGTTGTGGTTGTAGCTATGGATACGGTTACTCAAGTCCAAACAAGGTTAATGAGCTCACAATACGAGTCATTAATAAAAAAAACAAAATTTGGTAAGTAGTAAGACTAATGAATATAGTTATCTTTGGACCACCTGGAGCTGGTAAGGGTACACAATCAAATTTTATTGTAAAAAAATTTAAATTACACCAATTATCTACTGGAGACCTTTTAAGAAAAGAAATTAAGGATAAAACTCAATTAGGTCAACAAATCGTATCAATTATAAACTCTGGGAACTTGGTTTCAGATAATATTGTAAGTGATTTAATTGAAAAATATATTTCTGATGAAATTTACAAAAGTAGATTAATATTTGATGGTTATCCAAGAAATTTAATTCAAGTAAAAAATTTAGATATTTTATTAAAAAAATATAATCAAAAAATAGATATTGTCCTAAAATTATCAGTAAGTTTAGAGTCAATTAAAAAAAGAATATCTGAAAGAAAATCAATAGAACAAAGACCAGATGATAATGAAAAAATAGCTATAAAAAGATATGAAATGTACGAAAAAAATATTGAGCATGTGATAGAACACTATAAACAATCTAATTTGTTGACTGTAGTTAATGGTGAGAAACCTATATCTGAAATTAGTGATGAAATTAGCGGTTTAATAGAGAGTATCAAGGGTTGACTTTACGTAATAACGCCTTATAACACCTGTTTAAACACTAATTCATTAATTTATGGCTCGGATTGCAGGAATTAATATTCCACAAAATAAAATTGTCAGTATAGCCTTAACGTATATACATGGTATTGGTTTACACTCTTCAAAAAAAATTTGTAAATCTTTGAACATATCAGACAATACAAGAGTTAATCAACTTTCAGAAGAACAAGTTTTAAAAATTAGAGAATATATAGACGGAAATCATAAAGTCGAGGGTGATTTAAGAAGAGAAATTTCAGTTAATATAAAAAGATTAGTTGATTTAGCTTCTTACAGAGGAAGCCGTCATAAAAAAAAAATTACCAGTAAGGGGACAAAGAACTCATTGTAATGCTAGAACAAGAAAAGGAAAAGCAATTGCTATAGCAGGTAAAAAACTAACCCCTTTAAAAAAATAATTATTTAAAATGAATAAAAAAATTCAACCTGAAGATAAAAAAGACAACACAAAGAACACTGTAGCGCCAACAAAAGAAGCTCAATTTAAAAAGAAAAAAAAAGTAAAAAGAAATATTACATCAGGAATAGCATTTGTATATTCTACTTTTAATAATACTATAATTTCTATTGCGGACGAAAGTGGCAATGTTATTTCTTGGTCATCTGCTGGTTCTAAAGGTTTTAAAGGTTCAAGAAAGTCAACCCCATATGCTGCACAAATAGCTGCAGATGATGCTGGAGGTAAAGCTTATGAACAAGGTTTGCGTACATTGACAGTTCAAGTAAAAGGTCCTGGATCAGGAAGAGAAACTGCATTGAGATCTTTACAATCAAGAGGATTTAAAATTTTATCAATTAAAGACACTACCCCAATGCCACACAACGGGGCTAGGCCACCAAAAAAAAGGAGAGTATAAATGGAAACAACAACTGATATAGTAGATAAAAATTGGAAAGCTTTAATAAAACCTAACAAATTAGAAATTACCAGTAACGAAGATAAAACCATTGCAAAAGTTGTCGCTGAACCTCTAGAAAAAGGTTTTGGTCAAACTATAGGAAACTCTTTAAGAAGAATTCTTTTATCTTCAATTCAAGGTGCAGCAGTTACAGCAATACAAATTGATGGAGTACTACACGAATTTTCTTCTATTAAAGGGGTAAGAGAAGATGTTACAGACATAGTTTTAAATGTCAAAAATTTAGCAATAAAATCAAGTGCAAGTGGATCTAAAAAAGTAATTTTAGACGTTAAAGGTCCTAAAGAAGTAAAAGCTAAAGATATTACTTTATCACCCGAAATAGAAATTTTAAATCCTGATCAAACTATATGTAACCTTGATGAAAAAACCAATTTTCATATGGAGTTATTTATTAAAAATGGAAAAGGATACGTTTCATCTACTAAAAATAAATCGGAAGACAGTCCACTAGGCCTTATAACAGTTGACTCGCTTTTTAGCCCGGTTAAAAAAGTCTCTTTTACAATTGAAAATACAAGAGCTGGTAGCGCTTTAGATTATGATAAATTAGTTATGACAGTTGAAACTAACGGGACTGTAGCAGCTGAAGATGCTATTGCCTATTCAGCAAGAATCTTTCAAGATCAATTGTCTATGTTTGTTAACTTTGAAGATCCTAAAGAAGTAGTTAAGGAAGTAAAATCATCAGAACCTGAGTTTAACAAAAACTTACTTAAAAGAGTTGAAGAATTGGAACTTTCAGTGCGGTCAATGAATTGTTTAAAAAATGATAACATTATCTATATAGGTGATTTAGTACAAAAAACAGAACCAGAGATGTTACGTACTCCAAATTTTGGAAGAAAGTCATTAAATGAGATAAAAGAGGTGTTAAATACCATGTCTTTATATTTAGGGATGGAAATACCTAACTGGCCACCCGATAATATAGCTGAACTTTCAAAAAAACTTGAGGAAAATAATTACTAATGAGACACGGAATAGGTTATAGAAAACTTAATAAAACAGGTGAACACAGAAAAGCACTGTTCAAAAATATGCTTAACTCATTAATTAAGTATGAACAAATAATTACAACGCTTCCAAAAGCAAAAGAACTAAAACCACAAATTGATAAAGTAATAACAATAGGAAAAAAAAATATTTTAAGTAATAAAAAAAGACTATTTTCTAAATTACAAGACAAAAGTTCCGTTAAAAAAGTTTTTGAAGAACTTTCTAAAAGATATAATACAAGAAAAGGCGGATATTCAAGAGTTTTAAAAGCTGGTTTTAGAACTGGAGATGATGCTCCAATGGCTGGTATTGAATTAGTAGACCGCAATCCAGAAGCAAAAAAAATTGATAAGCCAAAAAAAGTTGAAACTAAAGATAATGAAAAAGAAGTTTCACCAAAAACTGCTATTAAATAAATTAGTAAAAACTTTTAATGCCCGAAACGTTTAAAGTTGATAAGGATTATCATAATTCAAGATTTGACAGATGGTTTAAAATTAAAGTTTTAGATTTACCTCAATCCCTTATTGAAAAAATTCTCAGAAAGAATAAAATTAAGATCAATAAAAAAAAAATTAAATCTTCATACAGATTACAGCAGGACGATATTGTTGAAATATATGATATCTCAAAATTTAAGAAAAGTGAGAGACCTAAAATAACAAAGTATAAAGCCTCCAAAAAAGAAGTTGATGTATATGATGACTATATTATAGAAAATAATGATAATTTTATAGTTATAAATAAACCAAACGGGATAGCTGTACAGTCTGGCACAAAATCTTTTAGAAATATTATAGATATCTTAAAAGATACAAAATATTTTTTTAATTCAAAACCATATATTGTTCATCGATTGGATAAAGAAACATCCGGTGTTTTAATTATTGCAAAGAACAGAGAGTATGCGCAACTTTTTACATCTCTTTTTAGAATAAGAAAAATACATAAAACTTACATAGCTGTATCTCATGGGAAGATATCAAAATTATTGAAAACAATGAAAGATGATTTGATTTTATTTGATAACAAAAAAAAAAATTATACAAAAAGCTATTTCAAATATTAAATTATTAAAAAATTCTGAAGATTACTCACTTGTAGAACTAAATCCTATAACCGGTAGAAAGCATCAATTAAGGAAACAACTTTATAATATAGGTCACCCTATTGTTGGAGATGATAAATATTTTATAAAAAGGAGAGCGTATATTAAAAAACACAAATATAAAAATTTAATGCTTCATGCATATAAAATTAAATTTATGATTAATAATATTAAATATAATTTTAAAGCTGAATATAATGAAGAATTTGAATTGTTTATTAAAAAAGAATTTTAAAGCTTATTAATATTCTTAATAAATATCTTAATTAAAATATTATCTATATTAATTTTAAATTTACCTAGTTCATTAGTCATAGATGTAACTCTATTATTTGAAAGCCCACAAGGAATTATTTTTTTGTAGTCATTTAGATTGTTATTTACATTAATAGAAAAACCATGATATGCAACCCATCTAGTTACCTTGAGTCCAATAGCTGCAATTTTCTTATTTTTAACCCAGATACCTATATTTTTTTTATCAGCACTCGAATTTATTTTATATTCTTTTAAAAATTCGATTATACTTTTTTCAATTATATTTATTAACTTTCTTATATCTTTTTTTCTTTTATTTAAATCAATTACAAAATAAATAATTTTTTGACCAGGATTATGTAAAGTTATTTTTCCACCTCTATTTGTTTTAATAATTCTGATTTTTTTATCTAAAATCTCACTTTTTTTTGATCTTATACCAGAAGTATAAGTAATTGGATGCTCTAAAATCCATATCAATTCTTCAGCACTCTCTCTTTTAATCTCTTCAACACGTTTTTTGAGAAATTTCATAGCATAATTGTACGAAATAGCTCTCTTACTTTTTTTAATTTGTATGCTCATTTAATTTGAATTTTACCATTATATGAACTATTAGTCTCAAAAAAAGTAAACAGAGGTTTTTATGAGTTTAGTCAAATCTGTAGGAAATAAGAAAGTCAACCTGGATTTCAATAAAGAATTTCTGACTGTATTTAGTGAGAAAATTAAAGCCGGAGACTCAAAATTTATAAATCAAACTTTAAAAGATTTACATGAATCTGATGTTGCTAATCTAATTGAAAATTTATTACCTGACACAAGAACAAAATTAATTGAACTTGAAGATTTTAATATTGATCCAGACATTTTTACCGAAATCAACGAGTCGATACAAAGTGAAGTTCTTCAATCCCTTTCAGCTGATTCAATTTCAAATATACTAAAAAGATTAGAGTCTGATAACGCCATAAAAATACTTGAGAATTTAGATAAAACAAAAAAAAATATTGTTTTAGATAAGTTACCTCCTAAAGATCGCTTCTTATTAGAAGAAGGTCTTAGTTATCCGGAGGACTCTGCAGCTAGAATTATGCAAAGAGAGTCCACTGCAGTTCCAAGTAATTGGTCAGTTGGCCAAACTATAGATTATTTACGTGAAAATAAAGATTTACCCGAATTATTTTTGGAAATTTTTATAGTTGATAATGATTTTAAACCATTAGGAACAGTGCCATCATCTAGAGTATTAAGAAGCTCAAGAGAAGCAAAAATGAATTCTATAATGATCGAAATTCCAGTTTTGATTTCTGTTAATATGGATAAAGAAGAAGTAGGGCACACATTTGAAAATTACAGTCTAGTATCAGCCGGTGTAGTAAACAGAGAGAACAAATTAGTTGGTATGATTACAGCAGATGACGTTGTAACTGTTGTACAAGAGGAGGGAGAAGAAGATGTTTTAAGATTAGCAGGTGTAGGTGATGAAGAAATTACAGATAGTGTTTTAGTTAAAACTAAAAGAAGATTTAACTGGTTACTATTAAATTTATTTACAGCTTTATTAGCAACTTGGGTGATAAGTAAATTTGGAGCATCAATCGAGCAAATGGTAGCGTTAGCTTTTTTAATGCCGATAGTAGCTTCTATGGGTGGAAACGCTGGCATGCAAACATTAGCAGTAACAATTAGAGCTATAGCAACTAAAGAACTCTCTACAAACAATTTTAATAGAATTGTGGTTAAAGAATTTTTAATAGGTATTTTAAACGGTATTATATTTGCTGTAATCACAGCTGTTATTGTACAGTTATGGTTTAAAGAAATAAGTTTATCAATATTAATAAGCATATCGATGATATTAAATATGATAGTAGCAGGTCTTTTTGGCATTTTAGTACCGGTGTCTCTTAAAAAATTAAATATTGATCCAGCATTAGCATCTAGTGTTTTTGTAACAACTATTACAGACGTAATTGGTTTTTTATCATTTCTTGGATTAGGTTCTTACTATTTTTTAAACTAAATATTATCAATTAATCTAGTACCATTAAGATAATAAGCTATAAAGATATTAAATTTTTTATTTCCATTTGGTTTTTTCATAGTTGAAAGGTTAAGTGGCTCTATATAATCAATTTTATTTATACCTAGATTTTTAATATTTTTTTTTAATTTTTTTAAATTGAAAGATAATTTTTTTTTATAAAATTTTTTTTTCTCTTTTTTAATTAATTTGTAAATATATGAGGCTAAGATAAGATCTTTATTGTTTAAGTTTTTATTTCGAGAAGAATGGGCTACACCAAGTTTATTTCTGACAGTTTTTACAGGTATTATATTAGTTTTTATTTTATTCTTTTTTAAATGTTCTCTTACTAGAAAAAATTGCTGAAAATCTTTTTTTCCAAAAAAAATATATTTTGGATTAATTATTTCTATTAATCTATTTACTACATCCAAAACTCCTTTAAAATGGGAATTTCTAAATTTACCACATAACTTATTTGCAAAAGGACTTAAATAAATTTTATTTTTGGGTTTAAAATTATAAATATCATTAAAAGTTGGTAAATAAACATAATCTATTCTTAATTTTTTTAAAATTGCCAAATCTTTTTGTACGTTTCTAGGATAGTTATTAAAATCTTTTTTTGAATTGAATTGTTTAGGGTTTACAAATATTGAAACAATTATTTTTCCCTTACGAGCTTTAGCCTTTTTAATTAAATATTTATGACCTTCATGTAAGCCTCCCATAGTAGGAACGAAAGAGATGCTTTTTATCCTTGAGAGTTCATTTTTTAGATTTTTTTTATTTTTAAATATTTTCATTTGTTCAATGTAATGATAGTAATTAATATAAGAATCATATGATAAAACAAGCTATTATTCCATTAGCGGGATTAGGTACTAGAATGCTACCTTTAACCAGTATTGTGCCAAAAGAACTTTTACCAATTAATGGAAAGCCAAATTTAGAATATATTTTGGATGAATGTTTAGATGCTGGTATCAATCAATTTATATTTATTATTTCAAAAAAAAAGAAAAATATTAAAAAATATTTTTATAATGATAGGCTTTATATAAATTTAATTAAAAACAAAAAAAATAAAAAAATAAGAGATACGTTCCTAAAATTAAAAAAATACAGAAAAATGATTAAATTTGTTTATCAAAATAATCCTAGAGGAACTGCTGATGCGGTTATTAAATGTAAAAAATATATAAAAGGTAATTACTTTCTAATGCTTTTACCTGATGATTTAATTATTAAAAAAAATTGTACAAAAGAAATGCTGAAATTATTTAATAAAAAAAATTCATCTATTATAGCAACCAAAATTGTAAAAAAAAATACTGTTTCAAGATGGGGGATTTTATCTCCGACCAATAGGCAAAAAAATCATTTCAGAATTATAGATGTAGTTGAAAAACCATCAATTAAATCAGCTCCATCTAATTATGCCATAATTGGGAGGTATATCTTGCCTACAAAAATTATGAATGAAATAAAAAGATTAAAACCTGGTGCGGGTAAAGAGATACATATAACTGACGCTATAAAAAATCTGATAAAAAAAAATGAAAAATTTTATGCAAATATTTTTAAAGGCAAGTATTTAGATTGCGGTACTCTGGATGGGTATATCAGCTCAGGTTTGGAAATAGGAAAAAATAGATAAATATGAAACTTTGCATGATTGGCACTGGTTATGTTGGATTGGTAAGTGGCACCTGCTTTTCTGATCTTGGCAATAAAGTTTATTGCGTAGATAAAGATTCAAATAAAATTAAATCATTAAATTTAGGGATCTCCCCAATATACGAACCAGGATTAGAAGAAATAATAAAAAAAAATCACAAATCTGGTAGATTGATTTTTACAACTGATTTATCTAAGGCAGTTAATGACTCTAATATAATCTTTATATGCGTAGGCACACCTAATAATAAAAATTCTACAAGCGTTAATTTGAAATATGTTTTTAACGCAGTGAAAGAAATAACAAAAGCAAGTAAAGGTAGAAAGATTATCATAACTAAATCAACTGTTCCTGTTGGTACTGGCGATAAAATTGAAAAAATGCTCAAAAGAAAGAAAAAAAAAAATTTTGATATAGTTTCAAATCCAGAGTTTTTAAGAGAGGGAGAAGCTATAAGAGATTTTAGATTTCCTGATAGAATCATCATTGGTTCCGAAAACAACAAAATATTCAAAGTAATGAAAAAGCTATATCTACCTTTGATTAACAAAGGTTCAAAATATTTTACTACATCACGTAGGGGTGCTGAATTAATAAAGTATGCTTCTAATGCTTTTTTAGCGACTAAAATTACATTTATAAATGAGCTTTCTAATTTGTGTGAAAAATCTAATATTAATATTGAAGATATTTCTTTAGGTATGGGCAGCGATTTAAGAATAGGAAGTAGATTTTTAAGAGCCGGACCTGCTTATGGCGGGTCTTGCTTTCCTAAAGACACGAAGGGTTTAGTATCTACTGGCGATAAATTTAAGATTAATCTTTCTATTGTAAAAACTGTTATTAAATCTAACGAAGAGAGAATTTTTTTGCACACTAAAAGAATTAATCATTTAATGGGGTTTAATTTAAAAGGAAAAAAAATTGCTTTTTTAGGTGTAACTTTTAAACCAAACACTGATGATATGAGAGGATCTACAAGTTTAAAAATGATACCCTATGTCTGTAAGAAAGGTGCTAAAGTTATTTATTATGATCCATCAGGGAAAAAAGTTGAATTTGACAAATTTAAAAATTGTCATTTTTCTAATGATATTAAAGAAACTTGTAAAGACTCAAATCTGATTATACTTCATACAGATTGGGATGAATTTAAATTTTTAGACTTTAAAAAACTTAATCATAAGAAAAATTTTCAGATTTATGATTTAAGAAATCTCTACGACTATAAAGATATGAATAAAAATAATATTAAGTATCATTCTATTGGAAGGCCTCTTACTAAATAATTTCAAATATTGCATCAATCTCAACAGATGCATTTAATGGAAGTGAATTAACACTTATAGCTGCTCTAGTATGTTTTCCTAAATCTCCAAAAACATTTACCATAAGTTCAGATGCTGAATTAAGAACTTGAGGCTGCTCAGTAAAATTATCAGTAGAATTTACATAACCTGTTAATTTTATACAATTTTTTACCTTCTCTAAATCATTATTACAAGCCGCCTTAACTTGTGAAATTATGTTAATGCCACATACTAATGCTGCTTGTTTTCCCTCTTCTAAATTTAAATCTTTACCTACTTTTCCTTTAATTATATCACCATTATTTTTAATAGAAATTTGACCTGATATATATAGAAGATTATTTATTCTTTTATAAGCAACGTAAGACCCAACTGGAGATGGAGCGTTAGGAATAACAATATTTAATTTTTTTATTTTATCAATTATTTTCAATTTTTATCCGGTATAATTTTACCAATAGTTTTACTAGTTTTTTTTATAGCATTTCCTATTTTTTTTTCAGTTTGATTAACTTTGACACCTATTTTTCCTAGAGTTTTATCTGTTGCTTCAAAAGCTTTTCCTACATTTTTTTCTGTTTTAGTTACTGCGCCACCAATCTTTTCATGGGTTTTTTTTAAAATATTACTTATAGGAGCCATTTTATTTTTAGTTTTTAATTTCGCTAAACATGCATTTTTTTTAATCTTAGAATCTAATAAATTGCACTTATTTAAATTCTCGTCTGAATAAACTTTAGAAGTAAAAATTATAAAAATTATTAAAATATATTTCATTTTTTTTTTCTTTTTTTAGTTTTATCATATTCTCTACGTTTTTCTATTAGTATCAAAGCTTCTTCCATGTTTATCTCTGAAGGATCTTTTTCTTCAGGTATTGTAGCATTTAATGACTTGTATTTAATATAAGGACCAAATTGACCTTTCATGACTCTTACTGGTTTTTTGTCTTCTGGGTGTTCTCCTAAATCTTTAATAATTGACGATGATATTCTACCTGGTTTAGCTTCTATGATTAATGTAATAGCTTTATTAATTCCTATAGTAAAAATCTCTTCAACATTCTCCAACCTTGCGGATTTATTTTCACATTTAAGATAAGGTCCAAATCTTCCAGAGTTTAAAATTATGTCCTTACCATTATCAGGATTTTGACCTAAAACTTTAGGAAGCGAACAAAGAAATTTTGCTTGATTCAAATCTACTTTATCTACATCGATTCCCTTAGGTATAGAAACATTTTTTAGATAATCATTTTCCTTATTTTTTCTCTTTTTTCTTTTTATTGGCTTTATTTTTTCTATGTCTTTTTCATTTTCATATTGTAAGTAAGGACCAAATCTTCCATTTTTTAAATAAATATCTTTACCGAAGTCGTTTTTACCTAATAATTTCGGTTCAGCTAAATTATATTGTGCTGCAGCTTTAACTTTGGAAAGTGGTCTTGTAAACTTACATTCTGGATAATTTGAACAACCAATAAAAGCTCCACCCCTGAAACTATTTTTAAGACTTAGCTTTCCGTCGGAACAAATTTTACATTTTCTATCTACTTCATTATTTTCATCTCTATCAAAAATTAAAGCACCCAAGCTTTCATTAAGCATATCTAATACCTCTCGAGTTCTTTTTTCTTTTACTTTTCCTACATTTTCATAAAAATCTTTCCAAAAATTATTTAAAACTTCAACCCATTCAATTTTACCACTAGTTATTTCATCTAATTGATTTTCT
>MDTB01125653.1_pt1 | contig 36225 bp, 29 predicted proteins | sample 811161 | NCBI WGS metagenome assembly MDTB01 (sample SAMN05326650, study PRJNA326480) | marine metagenome | isolation source: seawater | place: Mediterranean Sea | collected 2009 | reverse complement strand
TTAGAAATCGTCCATCGACGAGACAATCGTTTACAGGTACTTTGCCTCCACCACCAACATCTATTGAATCTTCGAACAGTCCATTGATTTCATGTTGGGCTTGTAGTGAGAAAATCATTTCTTCTAATCGAAGAGCATGTCCTTCCTGTGGTGCTCGATATCATCTTCCTGGAGAGTGTATTCACGCCGGTTTGGAAAATTGTCGACGTTGTGGTGCATCTTCATCTACATTCGTGGAGGAATAACATGCATCTTGTAGGAGGTCATTTATCCATCGGATGCTCACGGAGGGTTATGCGAGGCAGAAGGGCGAGAGTAATTCTTCCTGTTTTTTTGCTGATTTTTATGTCTTTAAGTCCGATTGTTTCTGCTGATGCAAGCATTACTTTGACTTCCAATACATTGGCTCAAGAGGCTGATTCTGATAATCCAGCGGAATACACTATCACTGTAAGAAATACTGGTTCTGATGATATCACTGTCAGTTTGAGTACTGTTCAAGGAGAGGGTTGCCAAGGTTTTACTTCTAATATTGAGCAAATTAGTGGGACAATTGGTGGAGGATCTAGCGAATCAACCACCTTGACTGTTACAGCTGGTCAAGGTGCTGATGGAGATTGTGAAACAACTGTACAGGGTACTGCACAAGTTGCACCTCCTGCGGCTCCAGGGGCACCTGGACAAGATGAGATTACTGTTACTACTACTGCAGGTTCTGGAGGAGGGGTATACGGTGTATCACTCTCAACTCCTCAACCAACTAGAGAGTATTCTTCTTCTGATGGAGAGGAAGTAGAATGGACAGTTTCTGTTGAAAATACAGGTCAACAAGCAGAAACAGTTTCACTCAGCATGGATGATGATGGTTCCTGTGATTCTGATTCTTTATCGGCAGTTGTTGAACCCGAAACAGTTAATCTACAATCTTCTGGAGATACAGAAGATGTAACGGTGACTGTTGATTTACCAAATGGTGCTAGTACTTCAGCTGATTCTCATTGTTTTATTCTAAAGGCAGTTGTTACTCAAGATCAACAAAATCCTAGTGGTGGAGCTGAAGATAATCTATCTCTTACATTGAATGTTCCTGAAAGAAAAGAATGTATTGCATCATTATCTCCTTCATCGATTTCAGTTAGTCCTGGTGAAATTGCAACATCAACATTCACTGTTACTAATGATGGAAATACTCAGTGGACTGTTTCTACAGACACTTCTGGAGCCAATCAAGATTGGGTAAACTTTCCAGGAGTTTCTTCAGGACTAATATCTGAAGGAAATTCTCGAACCTTTGATTTGGAAATTATTCCAGATGATTCTATTGAATCGGGTACTAGTACTCTGATTACTATCAAAGGGATGGATGGTACTTCAATGAAATGCGATGCCACCCTTACTGTTCAGGTTGGTCAATCCCACGCTGCAAATCTTCAAATTTCCACAGGTTTTGTTTCCAATGTTGAACCCGGTTTATCTGCAATTAATTCACTTTCAATATCAAATGAAGGAAATGGACAGGACACACTCGTTCTAGGTGGCTCTGTCCAATATGTGGGCCAGTCAGGATCGCCTAGTGGGTGGTCTGTTTCCTTCGCTTCTTCTTCCATTACTTTGAACAGTCGACATGCAAATTCAGGAGGTTCTCAAAGCGTAGAAGTTCAAGTTTCGGTTCCGAACGATGCAAGAGCCGACCAAGATGTTGAGGTTACTATTAGCGTATCTTCTTCCCTTGCCTCATCATTAGGAACTTTATCTGTTGAAACATTCAGAATTAGTGTTGCTGAGGTACACGAATTAACCGTTGCTACATCAGTTGGAGGGGGGGAAATAATGACTCAGACTGGATCTGCTGGACAAATAGTGCGCTTCCCTTTTATGATCATGAATGATGGAAATGTTCAGGACAATTTCCTTTTCGAATCTTGCGATGATGGAGTCAAGAACGATTGTATTTCTCCTTCTTGGAATACTCGATTTGTTGATTCTCAAGGGAATCAGATTAGTCTTATTGTGATTGAACCTGGTCAAACAGCAACAGTTGAATTGCAAGTAACTGTTGATGCTGGAGCATTTGAATTTGAAGAAGAAGAATTTAGAGCACAAGTATACATTCAAGGTAATACAAATAAATTTGATTCTGCATCTTTTAAGGTTCGAGTTTCTAATTACGACTACTCTGCATCAATTGCATTTGCTGACCCTGGAGATGATCCTGACTCATTAGAAATTGCATTAGCTCCAGATATGACTTATTCGTTTGACGTATTAGTCTCCAATTCTGGAAATAGTAGTTTCGAAGATGAAGGAATGCTCAGTTTTTCGGGTATGGAAGGCCTTGTAGAAGTTACATTCACTAGTAATGGAACAGAAGTCAGTGGTCCGTTTGTTATGGGTTCTCCTTCGTCTGTTCCTCTTGTTTTCACAGTCACTCTAAGTTTACTTCCTGCTGCTGAAGATGGAGATTATGGAACTCTAAATCTTAACGCTGCTTCCATGAATGATGCGGCGAATCCTAACAATGTTCAAATTCTGTTATCTATTGCTACTGTTTACGAAATAGATGTTCAAATCTTAACAGAATCTACTCAACAAGTAAGCATCGGGTCTTCAGTACAGTATGAACTCAATGTTACAAACACTGGAAATGCGAGAGCTGAATACACAGTCAATCTTTCTGATGGACTTAGAGGTTGGACCTTAAGTCACGATATGGATGATACATTTTTCCTTAATCCTGGCGAATCCCAAACTATACTGGTGAAAGCGTCTCCTCCTATTGGAATTGTAGGCGAAGATCGTCTTCCGTTTGTAGTGAGAGTTGAACCAATAGAGTCTCCATTAGATGGTGTTCCACTTGATTTAGTAGCACTAGGTGTAGAACCAACTTGGGGGGACAAACTAGGTTTATCTGAATCTCAGGAGAATTATGTGCAAATAGGCGGACTTGCTCTAATGGTGATAGTCATTTTAGGATTTATTATGCGAGCATCGGCTCAAAACCGTCGCATGCAAGCAGATTTTGATTTAATCGAGTCCGAAGATTGATTCAATCACGTCTTCAGTTTTCACCACATAAACCCCTCAAAGTGAAGAATATCCTTATGGGCAGGTTTCTGGTGGCTTAAGTTGTAGGACATCAGGTCCTTCAGAGGTGCGAGTTTTGTCTACTATACCAGCAGACTATCTTGCGGTTGGTTTGATGGCTATTGTAGGCTTTTTGTTTCCGTTTGGTGGTTTCCTAACATCTTACTTCCTTCGACCTACCCAAGACCCTAACGATCCAACAAAAATGAGATCTATTCTTATTCCTGGAATGGAGTCCGATCAAAGTCTTTACGTACGTCGTTTAAGTACCTATGAATGTGGGTCTGATCCTGTTGGAGATGCCCGAATTGAGTTTCATTTCCAGTATTATTGGTATGCAATTATTTTCTTAGTTTTTGATATAGCATTCATGTTCCTTTCATTCGCTGGTATTCTTGTAACAGAAGCCACAGCACAGGGAGGTAGCCAAGTAGTTTCTTTGGAAGAGGTATGGGGTGGCTTGGTTACCCTTACTGCTATTTTTGGCTTCATGGTTCTAGGAGTATGGTATGTTTTCCGTAAACGGGGACGAATTTACATTTGAGGTGAAGAAATGGCTGATGACGGACAGAATTATTCTATCTTTAATAGTAGACTGTTAGTTGATGTAGTAGGCGATGTTACTGATGAGGCGTTGAAAGCTAGTCGTCTAAAAGAAATCATAGGTGTTATTGGAGGCCGATTATTCAATTGGGCATCTCGTAAGTCCTTTTTTCCTCTTCATCTTGGAATCAAATGTTGTGCTCTTGAGATGGCTGCAGCAGGAGGTCCTCGTTTCGATGCTCAGCGATTCGGTCTTTTCTTCAGAAGTAGCCCTCGACAGTGTGATGTTTTGCTAGTAAATGGACCAATTTCCAAGAAGTTTGCAGATCCAATTGTTCGATTGTGGGAGCAAATGCCTGAACCTAAATGGTGTATCGCCATGGGGGAATGTGCTATTTCTGGAGGCCCATATTTCCAATCTTACAATATTCTCGAGGGAGTTGATACTGTAATTCCAGTAGATGTGTATATCCCTGGTTGTCCTCCTCGTCCTGAAGCTTTAATCGATGGGTTTGATTTATTGAGACAAAAAATCCTCTTGAATGGTGTTAGCCCTGATATGGTGGCAGAAGACACGTCCAATCCAATTGTTGTAGGTGATGATTAGATGGGGATGAAAGTCAATCATGAGAAGCAGGTTGCTGCAGCTAATGATGTAATTACTGCTCTAGATGCTGAATTTAGTGGTGAAGGCTTGAGTTGTGAACTTCGTATGCATGCAGGAGGTAAGCAACAAAGATCGTATGTTTACCTTGAGTGTCCACCTTCGATATGGTTGATTGTCGCTGAAACACTTTCTGAAGTCCATGGAGTAGATTATTGTTCAATGATAACTGGTATTCATTGGCCTGAAAAGGCTCCTGAAATGGAATGGCAAATAGTTGTCCATTTAATGAGAATGGGTATACAAAACCCACCTTCTAGTGAAGGAATAGTAATACCAATTATTTCCGATGCATCAATTCTACAAGGATCAGACATGCCTTTGGAATTTGAAATTAGCATTCCAATTTCAGAGACTAGAACTCCAACAGTTCCGTCTGTTCAACACATTTGGGTTGGGGCAGATTGGAATGAAAAGGAAACTTGGGATTTAGTAGGGATAGACTTCGAAGGGCATAAAGAAATGCGAAGAGTATTGCAACCTCACGAAACGCCCGCTGGATTCCATCCTTTGCAAAAACAGCACAAATTAAGATATCACGAATTCAATGAAATGTATGACGATGCTCAAGGATTTATGCGTAAATCAGAAGATATTGGTAAGGTCAAGTAAGGAGGGTTTTAGATGGCAGAAATGTGGATTTCTATGGGCCCTCAACACCCCATGACTCACGGTTTATGGACATTAAAAGTCAAGATAGATGGAGAAACAATTGTCGATACAATTCCCGATTTAGGTTACATCCATCGAGGTGTGGAGAAGATTTGTGAATCTCGTGACTTTACTCAAATTACACCCTATTGTGACCGATTATGTTATGCTAGTGCTAACACTTGGTCACATTCATACATTTATGCTGCTGAAAATTTATTGGAAGTCGAAGTTCCTGAACGAGCAGAATATATTCGATTGATTGCAGTTGAAATTCAAAGAATAGCTAGTCACTTGATGTGGTTAGGCGCATATTGTCCAGATATTGGCAATCTTACAGCATTCGTATATTGTCTTCGAGAACGTGAAATGATGCTCGATCTTTTACAGGAGTTAGGCGGCTCTCGAATGCATTACAATTTTCCTAGAATTGGAGGAGTAAAGCGTGATTTGCCTCATGGTTTTGCTATGCGTTGTAGGGCCAAAGTGAAGTTATTCCTTGAACGAATTCATGAATATGAAGCACTACTTGACGAGTCCACAATTTTCCTAATTCGTACTCAAGGTGTAGGTTATGCAAAACCAGAGGAGATGGTAAATCATGGAGTTACTGGCCCTAACCTTAGAGCAGGAGGAGTAAATTATGACGTTAGATGGGCACACCCTTACTCAGTATATGACGAGTTAGATTGGACACCTTCTGTGGAGAGGTCTTCAGTAAAGGGTGCTGATTGTTACGATCGTTATCGAGTTCGGTTAGATGAAATGAAGACTTCAGCTGAATTAATTCTTCAAGCATTAGATAGAATCCCTGGAGGAGCAGAAACATATCATGAACCAGGAGATCCAGCACTTGTGGCAAAGGCCCCTTCTCGTGCAACTGATGGTCAAACCGGCTTCCATCATTTTGAGGATCCTCGTGGAGAATCCATGTTTTATATTGTTGGAGGCGGAGACGAAAGAGGGAAGAATCCATATCGAGTTTCTATTCGCTCTCCCATGTTCATTACTATTCCTTATGCAGCAAAATGTATGATTGGATACAAAATTGCCGACGTTCCTGCAATAATGGGAAGTTTCGATCCTTGTATCGGGGAGACAGACCGGTGATTGTATGGCTACAGAAGACTGGTTTGATGTTCGTGGAGCAGTGGCATGGGTCACTGAACAAACAATGGACAGAACAATCGGCATGACTAGGTTTTGGGAACAAAAGTACTGGTTAAGTGACTTTTCTGCTGAATTCGCTATGGCTGGAATAATTTTTGTAGTTACGATGTTGGCAGTATTGGGTCCAGTTTGGATGGAAAGAAAACTCATCGCTCGTTTGATGGATCATCGTGGTTCAACGATTGCAATCCGTTCATTATGGACAGGTGAAGGAAATATCCGAGTAGAATGGTGGAAGAATTTACCATTTGGAATTGGAGTCCCAATTGGTTGGATTAATGGATTTTTATGGAATAATTTTGGCAATGATTCTAGCAACCCAAAGGTCACTCAAGTTGGAAATAGAAGTTATGCTGGTTTTTGGTGGGCTTTACCTGGAATGATTAACAATTTCGCTGACTTTACAAAATTCGCAATCAAAGAACATATGCCTCCTAAAGATGCAGATCAAGTGACTTATGAGGTCGCCCCTTTCATTATTATCTCCACAACATTACTTGTTTTCGCATTCATCCCTTATGGTCCGAGTTTGTATGCTGCTAATCCTGATTTATCGTTAGTCTACATGATGGCAATTTTTGGAATTGCGCCGCTAGGCGTTTTCTTTGCAGGTTGGGCATCTAACAACAAATATACTCTCATTGGAGGAATGAGAAGTGCTGCACAATTAACTGCTTATGAAATCCCTCTCCTTGTTACAGTTCTTGGAATTGCTGTACTTAGTGGGACATTGAATATTATTGAAATTGCTGAATTTCAGATGAACAATTCTCTTGGTAGTGTTTGGAATATTTTCTTAATGCCTCTTGGTGCCGCACTTTTCTTAATCACTATGATAGCCGAAGTTGAACGCACTCCTTTTGATATGCCTGAAGCAGAGGCAGAACTCGTAGAAGGTTGGTGGACTGAATATGGTGGAATGCGCTGGGGACTTCTCTTCGCTTCTGAATATCTTCGAGCGCTCGCAGCCTGTATTTTGTTCTCCCTATTTTTCCTAGGAGGTTGGGAATTTCCATTTGAGGATTCATTGATTAGTCTACCATTTATTGGAGGAGTCTTTGAGATTTTATTCCAGATAGTTCCTCATTCTGCATGGTTATTGATGAAAGCATGGTTAGTGTTTGGTTTCTTTATATGGGTTCGAGCCTCTCTCCATCGAGTTCGCACAGACCAAATTCTTGAATTTGGATGGCGTTATTTATTGCCACTTTCTGTAATCCAGTTGGGACTGAGTATATGGCTCCGTCTAGGTGTTTATGATGGAGGTCCTTGGCCCATGATTGTTCCAATATTGATTACAGTAGTTGCTATTGTTCTATTTGTTGTTCTAGTCTTAGATGAAGACGAAGAAGCACTTGCAGAGCAAAGGCGCCCATATCATGTTAGCGAGATCAACAAAGCTTCACCAGGAGCTAGGATTAATTTGGAGGATTAAATATGGCTTATCACCCTAGAGCGACACCGAACTTTCGAAATCTTGTAGTTCGTCCGATGTGGATTACTTTACGTGCAGGCCTTCGAACAATTCCGTATATTGGCCCACGTTTCTTTTCTTCAGGATATCACGGAAAGCAAGCACAGATGCTTGATGAAGAGACGATTTCTCGTATTGGAGAACAAGGTGAAGACGGCCCGATTTATGCAGCAGATCGTGAGACTAGCCATTTTGTAAAATCGATTTCTCGCCCTGTTACTGTAATGTATCCATACGAGCGATTGGAAGATCTTGAACCATGGTTATTCGTTCCAAATAATTACAATGGAAGAATTGGAATTGTTTGGGAAACTTGTACTGCTTGCAAGGCATGTGTTAGAGCATGTCCAAATGATTGTTTACACATGGAATCTGAAGTCAGAGTCAATGTTTTAGATATGCCTGACACAGCTGACGAGGATGCTGGATTAAGTTCAGTAGAATTTGTTGAGGGCGGATATCTGGCTAAGAAAAATGAAGATTTTGAAGAAATTGAAAATACATTTTCTTTAGAAACTGCACATGAATCTGCACCTCAGCAATATGATTTCGCAGAAATTATTGATTTAACCGGTAATACTGCATCCGTACGTTGGACAGATTCAGGTAAGACTGAATCTGTAGATTTAGAGGGCATGATACCTGCTGAACAAGATATTGTTTCAGGAAGAATTGATTTAGGTCGCTGTATGTTTTGTGGTCTTTGCATGGAATCATGTCCATTTAATTCCTTTTTCATGACAAATGAGTATGATGGAATGTCTGGTCTTACTCGTGATGACTTATGGATGGATGCTGCTAGAACTAGGGTTCTTCCTGTTGTTCACAAGGAAGCAGTAGATCGTGAACTTGCAAAGAGAGCAGATAAGGAAAGAGCGAAGAGAGAAAGGGCAGCAAAAAAGGCAAGTAAGGAGGCATGATTATGGCTATTGATGGCGAACTAATCACATTTGGTTTGTTCAGTTTAATCGCCATCGGTGGAGCCTTAGGTTGCGTTTATGCAAAACGAGTTGCACATTCTATGCTTTCGTTAGTTTTCTGTTTCTTTGCAGTTGCGGGAGTATTTGTTCTAGCAGGTGCTGAATTACTTTCTGCAATTCAGATATTAGTATATCTTGGAAGCGTAATGTTAGTTGTTCAATTCGGCGTTATGCTGACTCGAAGACAAATTATGGAAGGTGATTTTGAGTGAGAGCATTGGGGAATGTAGCCCGCGCGGGTATCGCAATCCTTGGATTCTATCTGATGAGTTTACTTGTAGATGCTCCTCGTTGGGCGTCTGGAGCAGTGGTAATGACTTCTCCTACTGCTCGTTTTGCTGACGCCTTAATGGTAGATTGGTCTTTATCTTTGGTCGTTCTTGGGGCATTATTAGCAATGGCGATGATTGGTGCTTCATACCTTGTCAGAGATGAACGATTAGAGAATCTAATTTGGAATGAAGGTGGAATTGGAATATCAGCCCCGCCAAGTAAAAGATCGTCAGTATCAGTTACTATGGATTCTCCAACAGGTAACGAGTTGCAAAAATTAGCTGATTACCTAGTTGAGAGTAGCCAAACTGTTTTCGACTTTTTCCGTTCAATCGATTTGGATGATTCTGGAGAAATTGATACAATGGAATTTCAATTGGCTCTGAAAAATGCCAGTGTAGGAAATCTTCCTCCTTGGGATGTTGATGCATTAGTAAATCAGATGGATTTGAACAGTGATGGCAAATTGGACTTACCTGAATTAGATATCGCAATCACTAGTTTAGTTGCAAACCGAGGTGAAGAAGAATGATAGATCCTGGATATATTTCTGGGCTTTCTGCAATCTTGTTTTTCATTGGTCTTGCTGGAGCGTTTACTCGTAAGCATGCAATTATCGTATTGATGTGTATTGAGATAATGCTCAATGCAGTAAACCTCAATTTTGTTGCAGTTGCGATGCAAACAGGAAATCCTGAAGGTTGGGTTTTCACTTCTATCGCTATTGCAATAGCAGCATCTGAAGTTGCAGTTGGTTTGGCTATTTTCCTATCTCTATACAGTACTAGAGAGACAATCAATCTCGATGAGGTTGATTTATTGAAACATTGAGGTGATAAGATGAGTGAATCGAAAAATGAATCGCGTCTTCTACTCTTCATATTAGCTGCTGCAATGATCCCTATAGGTTTGGCTCTTGGTGGTGGCGGTCAGGCAACTGATTGGTCTTTCGTAATTATTGCTGCCCCCATGATCGCTTTTCCACTTATTCTACTAGCCGGACAAATTTGGAACGGCCATCCTCTATGGAAGAACACTCTGAAAGAAGGTGGAATTCCAGCCTTAATGACAATGACCATTACCTTAGGCGTAGGTCTTTGGGTAATAGTCGAATTTATTGGAGGAACTGCCCAGATTGAATCTTATTCAGTAAGTCATATTCTTTCCTGGATTTCATTCGATGTGATGACTCATACTGCTAGCGGATGGGTCATCTTACCGGCATGGGAGATTTCATTCGGAGTTTGGGTAGATCAGACAACCTTGATGCTGTTATTTGTGGCTACTTTCCTTACATTCCTTATTTGTTGGTTTGCAATAGGATACATGACCACAGATGAGATTAATGAAAATAGAAATCATCGTTTCTTTGCAGAATATTTGTTGTTTACAGCAGGAATGTTTGGTATGGTCTTAGCAGACAACTTCCTGTGGTTATTCATTTTCTGGGAAATAATGGGACTTTGTTCTTACCTTTTGATTGGTTTCTATTATTGGAAGCCTAGTGCTGCGTCTGCAGCAAAGAAGGCATTCATGACTACTAGAGTAGGAGATGTCTTTTTGATGATAGGGTTGTTAATTCTCTATCAGATTTATGGATCATTGGACTTTGCAGTGATTTTCGATGATCCTTCCACTGGAGTAGCAGGAGCAATAGTTGACGCTGATTTGTTAGGTTGGGCACTCATTATGTTGTTTATTGGTGCAGTTGGTAAATCGGCTCAATTCCCACTTCATGTTTGGTTACCTGATGCAATGGAAGGACCAACTCCAGTTTCTGCTCTAATTCATGCTGCTACAATGGTTAATGCAGGACTATACCTAGTAGCTAGAATGGTTCCCTTTGTTGATGTAGCAAATGGAGGAGTTCATGGATTAGAAGATATAGGTTTACTAGTTGCATGGGTTGGAGGAATTACTGCATTTATGGCAGCAGGCATTGCATTTGTTCAAAATGATATAAAGAAGGTTCTAGCATATTCTACAATGAGTCAATTAGCATATATTTTCACAGGTCTCGGTGCAGCATTATGGTTCCTAAATCATGATGGAGAAGGTATGAGAACAGCAGGTGTTATTGTCTTAGGTTCTTCTTTATTCCACCTATTCAATCACGCTATGGCTAAGGGAATGCTCTTCATGGCTTCAGGTTCAGTAATTCATGAAGTTCATCATGCTCATCATCATCTACATCATGATCATGACGATCACGAACATTCTGATGTATCAGAAATTCCAGAAGCGTTGGTCTCTTTAGTCAAGCATCTTCGTACAGATGGATTGACTTTACGTCAATTCTTTGATAACCTGGATATTGATAGTAGCCGAACTCTAACTGTTGAAGAATTACAGTCTGGTCTTGTTTCAGCATCTATTGTTGATGATTCAACAGATATCGAGGCTTTAGTTAATGCAATGGATCGTAATGGTGATGGAGAGATAGATCCCGTTGAATTGGATAGATACATGATGGATTTCTTGATTGGTGGAAAGATAGAGTCCCATGGTGAGGAGGATGATTTCGATCCTCAAGATATGAGGAATATGGGTGGTTTAGCAGCCCATTTGCCTGTGACTTCTACAGCTATGATGTTAGGCTCTATGTCAATCATTGGTATCCCTCTAATTGGAGGATTTTGGTCTAAAGAAGGAATTGTAGGTCATACATGGGATGCTTTCTTCCACGGTGAATCATTGATGCTAGGGCCAGCCCTCTTGATACTATTAACAGCTGGAATGACTGGTTTTTACATGTCGAGAATGTGGTTCATGACATTTGCTGGGTCTCCAAAATCAGAAGTTGTAGAACATGTTCATGAAACAACTCCATGGATAAAAACACCACTTGTGACACTTTCAATAGTAACTGCATTTACTGGTTTAATTTTGTCAATGTTTGGTGTTGTGAAATTCCTTGGTGGCAAATATGATGAGTTGAAACTTTACGATTCACACAGCTACGATCCATCTGTTGTAGATGCATTCGTGTATGCTCTTGAGCATGCATTCTTACCCTCAGATCCTAATTTCATGATTGTTGGTTATACAACAATATTCCTTTCGTTTATTGTTGGGCCATGGTTTGCTATGCGAATTCATGGAGGCTCGTTAAAGGAAGGAAGTTCCGCGATTCCATTAGTTGGCTGGCTAGTCAAATTATCTTCCCGACCAAGTAAGATGGATGTTACTGAAATGAGTGAATCTTCATTGGCCAAGGCTCTTGAAGAGAGACTATACATCGATTATCTCTATGAAGAAATAATTCGAAGAACAGTAATTCCATTTTCATTACTCACCTCTTGGTTCGATCGAAAAATAATTGATGGTATTGTTAGAGGGGTAGAAAAGGGGTCTCAAGCATCTAGTGAAAGAATTCGTTTACTTACCACAGGCAGTACTCGTGATTATATCTTGTATGCTGCAATCGGAGCTCTTAGTATCATATTCTTACTAATGGGGGTGAGTTCTTGAACGAATTAGAAATCCTAACTCTTACACCTCTTTTTGCAGGTTTATTTTTGCTCCTAATCTACGAAGTTGTCCCTTCAAGTACGAAGAAACAGGCTGTTGATTTGATAAAATATGCAAACATGGGTATTGCAGTATTGTTGTTCGGTCTAGCAACTCAAATCGGTCTTGAAAATGATTGGTTATCTACATGGTCTGCAGGTTCTTTTGGAGCTCAAGGGTCTTATCTCTTAGAAAGCGAATATACTTCTCTAATCCCTAGTATCGGAGTAAATTGGCATGTTGGAATTGATGCACTATCGTATCCTATGATTTGGTTAACTACTCTTTTAATTCCAATTTCTATGTTGGTACAGTGGGATGCTCCAAAAGGTGCACAATTCCATAGTTTGATTCTTCTGATGGAAGGAGCATTACTAGGTGTGTTTGCAGTATTGGACTTATTCTTATTCTATGTGTATTGGGAACTAACATTAGTTCCTATGTTTTTCTTGATTCTAGTTTGGGGAGGAGAAGACCGAAGATATGCAGCCATGAAATTCTTCATCTATACCTTTGCAGCTAGTATTCTGATGTTAATCGGAATCCTAATTGTATATTTCCACAGTTCTCCGGTCTCAGGTATTTCAGGTACGTTGACTCATCATCATTTCGATATTCCGTTACTAATGCAACAGTCATCATTGATTAGTTCTGCTGGATTGAGAACAGTTGTTTTCCTCCTGATGTTGGTAGGATTTGCCACTAAAATGCCCAGTGTTCCAGTACATACTTGGCTCCCAGATGCTCACGTTCAAGCCCCTACTGCTGGTTCAATGCTATTGGCAGGAGGGATGCTAAAGATGGGAGCATATGGATTCCTTAGAATTGCAGTAAGTTTGTTCCCACAAGAGACGATTACAATGATTCCTTTGTTGGTTTTCTTAGGTATGGCTAGTTTGTTTTATGGAGCATGGGTATGTCTTGGTCAAACAAATCTCAAAAGAATGGTTGCTTATTCATCCGTTTCTCATATGGGTTTGATTTTCCTAGGGATTGCGACAATGCAACCTCTTGGAATTGCTGGAGCATTATTCATGATGTTCGCACATGGAATAATTTCTCCTCTTTTGTTTGCTGTTTGTGGGTCATTCAAGCATCACTATCATACCTTGGAAATTGGGTCGATGCGTGGATTAGCACATCATAGTCCATTCATGGCTGGCCATATGATGTTGGGATGGATGGCAAGTTTAGGACTTCCTCTAATGGCTGGTTTCGTCGCAGAGGTGGCAATTATGATTGCTTTCTGGATGACTTTTGGTTGGTGGGTTCTAATCCCTGCATTAACATTAATTCTCACAGCAGGATACTATCTATGGTCTATGCAAAGAACAATTTTTGAGAGTGGAGATCCACATCATGGAATTCTTCCAGACACTATGCACGGAGAAAAGCCTCGTGATGTTACTTGGCATGAGAATGCTGGAATGTTCATCTTAGGATGTTTAGCAATTCTTTTCGGAATTCTCCCTGCATTATTCTTTGAGATGATGTCTAATTGGAGTACAGGTTTGGTTAGTGAAATCATGATAGATGCTCTTACTGCTCTGGGGGTGACTCCATGAATATTGAATCCCCTCTTCTTGCTCATCCACTGTTAGTAGAATCTCTTCGTCCGGAGGTGACAATAATTGTAGGAATCCTCCTTCTAATTATAGTTCCAAATCTAGGAAATGCTACATTCAGGATCCCTATGACTCAATTTAGAATTCCTGTATTCCTTGGTGGTGAGCGTTTCCGTGCTACTAGCGACCCTCTTATTCCTGGTGTTATTTCGATGTTTACTTTGCTCTTAGCAATGGCTAGTAGTTTGATGACTTTCGTTGAAGGAGCCGCTCTTTCTACAGTATGTATTTCAGCAAATGGGGCAATTCAACAAGGTTGTGCTGGTTCATCTGATTATATTCTCAGATCTGATGCATTTAGCCGTATTTTCACATCAATTTTCAACTTTGCATTATTGGTTGGAACTGCAGCAATGATAAACAGAATGCCTGCTAAGGCTGATGCAAAAGCTCCTCATCCTGACTCTAGTGATTCATTCAAAGCCCGTGCAATTCGAGTTCTTTTGAATAACCGTCGTCAAGGTGATTTCCATTTACTAGTTCTATTCGTTGCTCTTGGAATGAGTATTGTTGCTTTATCTACCAACTTATTTTTACTATTTGTAGGACTAGAATTAGCATCTTTGGCTATCTATGTTCTTGTAGCATTCATGAAAGAAGAAAACACTAGTGGAGAAGCTGCAACGAAATATTTCCTTACAGGCTCTGTTGCAAGTGCTATAACTCTCTATGGAATGTCTCTACTATACATTTGGAGCGGTTCTGCTACAGATTATGCCTCAGCAACCTTGAATCTCACTGGGCCTCAAGGATTAGCAGCAACATGGGCAGGGATGGAAACTCTTGACCCATTAGCTGCAATTGGTTTTGGAATGTTACTTGTTGGTTTTGGATTCAAGGTTAGTGCAGTTCCATTCCACTTTGCAGCTCCAGATGCTTATTCTGGCACGTCTTCACCTATGGCATCAATTCTTGCTACTGCTTCAAAGGCAATGGGGTTCGCTGCACTTCTTCGCGTATTGGTCGTAATGACGGGTCCTGAATTTGGATCTGCAGCATTCTGGCTCCCATTACTTGGAATACTTTCAGTTATAACGATGACATGGGGTAATCTTGCAGCGCTTTCTACCCAGAATCCGAAGAGAATGTTAGCTTATTCAAGTGTTGCACATGCTGGTTATTTGCTTGCTGCTCTTGCAGCTCTCGGCTCAGGATTAGCTAGTGAATCTGTAAATGAATTACTTATCACAGCAGTAGTATTCCACCTTCTTGTTCTTGCCTTCTTCAAGTCAGGTGCTTTCTTGGTACTCACAATGACAGAGATTAGAGACGATTCCTCATCAATGGAGTCATTATACGGTCTTGGACGTCGAGATCCAATAATTGCAGTAGCGATGTTTGTTTTTATGTTAGCTCTTGCAGGTGTTCCTCCACTTTCAGGATTCCTTTCTAAGTTCCTTGTCATAGATGGTATAATTTCAGCGAGTACAGGAAGTGGTTCAATTTCTGCTACAGGTGCTATTGCTTGGTTGAGTAGTGTTCACTGGATTTTCTGGCTAGCAATCTCAATGGCGTTAAACAGCGCTCTTTCTCTATTCTATTATCTAAGAATAGGACAAGTAATGTTCTTTGAGAAGTCAAAGAGCATCCTACCTCTCCCTGATGCACCTATGATTAGAATTACAGTAATTCTTTGTTTGATTCTAACTGTTATTGCAGGCATAGGTCCTTTCAGTCAAACTCTGGTTGATATGGCTACTATGGCAGCTCAACACTTGTTGAAGGTTTGAGCCGCCTTGACCGTTGTTGTTTTTAGTAGGTGGTCCGCAGGCTATCTTCAATGGCACGCGGTCGAGAGGAGAAGGTGGATGAGGAACTCCTCGCCCAAATGGAGTCCGGAGACGGTTCAACCCGTATCAGGGTCCCTCTACCTAATCGTAAGGTAAACGAGATGTTTGCTATTGCTGACCAAATGTTGGGTGGACGTAGAGTTCGAGCTATTTGTGAAGATGGTGAAGTAAGAATATCTAGAATTCCAGGAAAGATGCGTCGTAGACAATGGGTTAGAGAAGAAGATTTGATTGTTGTTCAACCTTGGGAATATCAAGATGATAGAGCAAATGTGATTACGAGATATAGTAAGACACAAGCAATGTACCTTTCTCGAAAAGGACAGTTACCTTCTATTGTAGATGTATTCGGATCTGGAGAGGAATCCATAGAAATTGGAGATGAAAGTGGAATTTTTGAGACGTCTTCAGAAGTAGATGAAATTGAACCTGAAGAAGATGATGATGTAGATGATATGTTTTCTTCTAATGATTCTGATGAAGAGATGACTCCTGAAACGGAACCTATCGCGGAGCCTACCAAGGCTCGTAATGATGACTTTGAAGATGATGATGATGGCGATATAGACTCATTCTTCGGATAGGTGGTCTTGTGACCTCAGATGATGAACTCATTGACGACTTTGTAGACGAAATTGATGTAAAATCCATGCATGGAGAAGGTGGAGAATCTACTGAGTGGATGGATCAACCCAAAATGAAAAAGATGTTCCAAGAGATTGAACATCGATTACAAGGAGTACTTGGAACCGGGCGATATGATTGGGTAGATAGACGTGTTTTTGATCAGGTTTTTGATCAATCTACATTATTATCAATATACAAATTGATGCGTCAAGGTGCAATTGATACAGTTGAATTTCCTATAGCTAGTGGGAAAGAAGCTCATGTTTTCTATGCAACAAGTATTGATGGTCCACGAGCGGTGAAGATTTTTCATACGAGTAATGCTGTTTTCAAAGGATTAACAAAATATATTGAAGGTGACCCAAGATTTGGAGGATTAAAACGAAGACATCGAGAATTAGTGACTATTTGGGTTCGAAAAGAACATCGAAATTTGAAGAGATTAGAGAATTCAGGTCTCCGAGTTCCTACTGCATTTGAAGTGAATCGTAATGTGTTAGTTATGGAATATCTTGGCTCAGACGAAGGTCCAAGCCCTCGACTTAGAGATATACAAATTGAAGATCCTGATGCTATTTTCAATGAATTAGTGAATTTTATCAAAGTTTCATGGAAAGATGCTGATTTAGTTCATGCTGATTTATCAGAATACAATGTTCTTTGGCATAATGGTGAACCATGGATTATTGATGTAGGACAAGCAGTAAAATCTGCTCATCCAAATGCTGAAGAATTTTTAATCAGAGATGTAAGAAATATTTGTAACTGGGCGATTAAAAAAGGAGTCGAAACAAACTTTGAAGAAACATTGCTGAGCATTTTAGAGGGATAATCTGAATTAAATTACGATAGGAGGTTGGGAAATGGAATTACTCGCTAGAATTGCAAAAGATCGTATTGGAGTCCTCATTGGTAAGTCGGGTGAAAGTAAATTAGAAATTGAGAATGCTGCTCAATGTACCTTACATATCGATTCAGAGACAGGAGAAGTCCATGCAAAATGGTCAGATGAATCTGATCCAATTATTAGAATAAAAATGCCAGATGTGATTCGAGCAATTGGTAGAGGAATGTCTCCATCTAGGGCAATGACCTTGTTAAACGATGATGTTCATCTCAAAATGTATGATATTAGAGAATGGGTAGGACGTCAACCTAATCAAATTAAGAGAATGAGAGGAAGAATCATCGGACGAAATGGGAGAATCCGTGAACTTATTGAGGAATTAAGTGGTGTTGAATTAGTAGTTTATCGTTCAACTGTTGTTGTTGTTGGAGATATAGATTCACTAACCATTGGTTCAGCTGCTTTAGAGAGAGTACTTGCTGGAGCAGAACATGGAACTGTACTCAAGTTCCTAGAGACGGAAAGACGACGTCAAAGAATTGAACGTCAAACCTTGGCCATGCATGAAGAGCGTCAATCTGCAACATCCTCCGGTTTTGATGCTCTTGTCCCTGGTCTTGCTGCTGCCAGAGAGAGAAGAAATGAACGAAGATTCAAAGCATCTCAAGTAGACCCTGAAGATCCAGAAGCAGTTAGTGAGATGATGGAATTAGCAGAAGATGAGTCAATTAATTGGGAAGAAGAGTAATCATTCTTCTTTTGCACTTCTAATTGTCCAGGCCATCCATCCTGAAACTGCAATTAAGAGGAAAAGAGCAGGCATGAAACTAGTAACTGCTCCAATTGAGTTTGGTCTTGCTCCACTAACGACTAGGTATTCTACATTATTTCCATCATCCTTCTCAGGAATTATTTCATCAGGATCAATTGATAATTTCAAATCATATTCGCCGGATGCAAGAATTCGGACTTCAAATGGATCTAGTACTTCACGACCATCATATAGGCTACCTGCATTCAATGTACGAGTCTCTAAAACAGTCCAATTTGTATCTGTAGTTCTATCACTTGGTGCCATCTCTAATCTAACAATAACCGATCCAGTAAATGCTTGATTCGCAACAATAGTCCCTGTTACGTTGATTTTATCTCCAGTATTGGCTGCAACTATCAATCTGTCAACACCCACATCTTCTAGCTGAAAGTCAATTCCTGGTACGATTCTAACATATGTTGGTGGACTTAAAATTTGATTTCCTGCATTATCAATCATAATGGCCGAAACTCCCAACCAATCACCTTGTTTAGTTGACCAATCTATTCCAGATGGTAAATTCGCATTCATTCCAGATCCTAATGAAAGCCATTGATTGGTGATATCAGGTATAGATCCCATTCCATCATTATCAAATCCATACCTCAGTGTTGTATTCGATTCATCTATACCAGACAGAGTATCAGTCGCAATTAATTGAATAGCAATTTGGCCCTGAGTCATTGTGGTAATTTCAGGAATACTCCATCCACCCGCAACTGGATCTGTATGGTCGGTCCAGAATGTATGATTAGTACTTACTCCTGAATTTCCTAATCGATCTACTGCTCTGAAGGATAGAATTCTTTGTCCTTCAGGAAGAGGTAGAGTAGAAGTAGATCCACTACCGAAATTATTCCAATCTTCATTATCTACTCTCCACTCATAATGATCAATTCCAATTCCACCATTATCTGATGCCCCAGCTGCCAGAGCACCTACAGTTACTATTGCATCATTTGTCCATGTATTTTCAGAAACTGAGAAAACAGGAGTTCCTGTAATAGGTCCAGCCCTATCTATTCCAAGATACAATGACCGAGTGGCGGTATTTCCTACTTTGTCATATACAGTTAGTGAAACTGTATAGAGTCCTTCTGAAAAATCACCTGGTGCCCATGACCAACGATTCAGTAGAGCCCCTGGGCCGTCAGAAGGGGGATTTCCACTTCCCGGAACGCCAGAAATTACTGCTTTGTCTAGGTTATCATCAGAAGCATTCCAACGGAAAACCATAGATCCACTTTCAGAGATATCAAACCAAGCTCTATTTGCAATGGACGATCCATCTCCGATTTTGGCATCATCAACACTTAATGTCAAAGAAGATGGAGCAGTGTTATCTACCAAAAATGAAGAAGTAACAACTTGAATGTTAGAACTCCCGTCAGAAGGATGTCCAGTGATCCGTAATCTATGAGTTCCATCATCTACCGAACTAGTGTCCCATGAAGTAGACCATGGAATTCCAGACATATTGGAAATTTCTGTCCATGTTGTTCCTTCTTCAACCTCTAAAATTACAAATTCTAATCCAGTTACATTCACAACTGCTACCGAATAAGTTCCACCGATAATCTCTCCAGATGAGGGGGGATTTACGAAATCTAAACTAGTATTTCGCGCTTCTGTACCAAGTACAATCCCAGAGAAAATGCTCGACATAATGAGCACCGTCAGGAGGCGAGAAATCGTCCGAGTAGCCATGGAACGGTGCGTATGTAGGACCGCTCGCCCTTCAATGCTTTCACGCAGTAGACAGCGGGAGCGTTGAAGTGCCCCTAGACCTCTTCATCCAACATGAGGACGGGACTCTTCGTATGTTTGCTCCTTCTGCTGCCACTTTTTGGCGTAGTTTCAGCAACGACTGCAGGTGGAATTACTGTAGACGCAGAAGACATCAATATTGTTGGTCCCTTAGAAAATGGATCTCAAGTAATTATAGAAATCACTCTACACAATAGCGATACATCTGATATTACTGCCTCATACCAGTTGAGTCAAGATGGTAACTTAATTCAGGAAAGCACTTTTGTTACAGTCACAGCATCGTCCTCAATAACAGTTCAAGTTTCAACTGTATTAACTCGTGCTGGAGACGTTTCATTCAGAGTTGATTTTTCCGCAAATGGTGTTTCTAATGATCAATCTGCTCTTTTTACCATTTCAGATCGTTCAAACTTGATTGTATCCGAACTTATTATTGATCCGTCATCTGATTTATTTTCAGGCACAGCCTTCTCTGCAAACGCCCAGATTTCCAATGTTGGAGGAGTATCAGCAGGTTCTACTACTGTCACGTTTGAATTAGGAGAAGAATCTCCTTTGGATTATAATGTAGGATCATTACCCCCTGGAGAGAGTGTTTGGATTAATCGAACATTTACTGCCCCAGCATCTGACGCGTTGTTGACGGTTACTGCTAATAGTAATTCTAACGACGGGATTCTTGAGTCGAATTCTAGTGATAATATTCGTTCCAGTATGATTGAGATTACTACTCCTCCAAATTATTTCCATGATGGTGAAATTATTGTAACTTCTACTCCTTCTTCTCTAAGAGGTCCTTGGGATATTAGTGGTTCATTACTTCGAATGCCTAGTACAGGATCGATTGTTGTACCTATGCAGGTTCAGAGGGTTTCTGATTCGAGCCCAGTTCATGCATTTTCGGTAGATTTCCTTGATGGCCAGAGTTCTATTCTTTGGAATGAAACATTAACAGGTTCGATGTTTATTGAGAATGTTGGAGAACTTCAATTACAAGTTGTAATTGATCCTAGTTTCACTCTTCCAGAATCTAGTGTATTTGATAATTCAAATCAATTTTCTATTATCATGTATCCAGCGCCTAATGTCGTCGTATCATCCATTGCAGTTGCATCTCCCCTTCAGGTTCAAAGTGGAGAGTCAGTCAATTTTACCGTAAGTATTCAGAACACGGGTTCTATTCCTGTAAGTGGCACAGTAGAGGCTACATTTGAAGGCGAAAGTCTATCTGAACAATTCAGAGTAATTCCCCCTCCTTCTTCTACTGAGTCTGGAGATATTTCTTTGGTATTTTCTGCTATTGCTAGAGGAGATATTAGCGAGACTCAATCATTTACTGCAACATGGATTCCAAATAATCCCTCACATGACTCTAATTCAGCAGATAATACCGCTACTGGATCAGTTCAGTTAGTAAGTGATTTGCGTCTTCGATTTCTAAGCGATGAGCGTTGGGATAATGGCGTACCTCTCGTAATTGGTGTTGAATCAACATATTCTATTTCTGTAACATCTGACGAGGGTGCTGGAATAGAGACATTTGTTTGTTATGCACCTTTGGGAACAGAAGTTGACAGAACAGTGGTAAATTTAGCATCTATAGGATCTGAAGATACAGTTCAGTGTACCATTACTCCAGATAAGGCTGGAGATCTTCAATTGGCAATCATAGCACTTAACGGAACAGTACCTTCCAAAACTTCATTGTGGACTGTAATTGCTGATAGTGGAGAACCGATTAATCCTGAAGAAGCTAACAGAGAGTTGGGTGTCGCGTTATTGATTATCTTAGGTATTGCAGGAATTATTGTGTTGATTGCTGCGATTTTTCTTACGAGGAGAGTCATGGAAGAAACAGAACGTGAGACATTTGAATTGTGTCCTGCCTGTGGTGGTGAAATTGAAGGAGATGAAGAGATTTGTCCTCATTGTGACTTCCAACTTACTCGTGGTTTCAGTCGTTTCCATGATTGTGAAGAATGTGGGACTTCGATTCCATCTTCTATGGACCATTGTCCATATTGTGGAGCCATCCAAGATGTATCCTCTCATTATGAACGACGAGAGAGAAAAGAATTTGTCCCTCTACCTGATGAAGAAGAAGATGAAGAAGAAGATGAAGAAGAAATTCTCATCGGAACTGAAGACTTTGATGACCAAATGGAAAACTTTGGAGTTTCAGAGGATTCTATTGAAGATGATTGGGAATCAGGATTGGAAGAAGCAGAAAGCCAGATTCGATCCATCGAGGAAGAATATGAACAGGAATTGTCTTTAGAAGAAGAAGAAGATGAAGAAGTTGTTTCTACAAACCTCCAAGACCAATTAGAAGCAGGTCGAGATATTGATTCATTCCTTGAAAAGAAGGGTAAGAGGCGTGCATTAAAGGATGAAGATGTTGAATTGAGTGCAAGTGATGCCGGTATTCGTAAAGACATATTTGACTTGACAGGAGAGAAAGGAGTTCTTCCAGGAGAGAAGGTTGTATTCGATGAATTAAGTGATCCATCTGCTCAAGTTGGTAGTGAACTGGAATTAGATAAGACGAGTGACTTCAGTTCACTTTCATCAGAAGCAGGCCATACTAAAGGTATATCTGATGTAGTGGAAGAAGAAAATCCTAAGCCTAAGAAAAGACGAAGTATTCGAAGAAAGAGCAAGGAGGAAGGTTCCGAAGAATCGCAGGATTGAACATCTTGACTATCTTCCAAGAATCGCCTGAGTGATGACAGAAGGGGTCTGAGCAGAGCATTGACGAACCCTATGAGTGCAGACAGGTGAATGGAGTTGATTGAATGAGTAGATTTTTTGTGAATCGAAAAGTGGCCCTCTGTCTTTTGATAACCCTTACTTTAATGAGTCCCGGTTGTCTATCTCTCCTTTCAATGAGGGAATTAATGGAGGACATGAAAGAAGACCCTAAAAGTCGTAGTCAAGATACTAGAGTTGGTTGGGATTATACTTTTGATACTCAAGATATTGAATCTACTGAATATATCAACGAATCTGAATTTTTGATAGATCCTACTGTTAGTCAAATTGAGATATTTTTTGATGCATCAATTGGAGATGCTATTTCGGATTTTGCTAACGAAACATTCCCTGGGTTAGTTGAAGAAGTTGGAGCAAGATATGTTGAGATTTCAGTTTGGGAGCCGGGAGAATATCCAACTGGTACACCTTTTTTCACTGAGAGGGCAACAGAAAACTACGAATTTACAGAGACCTATCTAAATGAAGATTCATCCCCGTTTGAAGATGGAGAATGGACTCTAACTGTTGAAGCAAGAGGTATAGGTATAGAGACGCCTATCGATATTTTATCCGTTTATGATTCCTTTTCAGTAAAGGTAACCGTATCTCGCCCATGTGTATTTTTTGCAGAGATTCACGAGGTCGGAGAATGCACAGATCTCATTAATTTGGAATAAATTCTAATCTATCTGGACAGTCTTGTCTTCTACTACAAGACTCACATTTTCCAGGCCTGTTGTGATCTCGCTTCGCTCCACCTTGAACACTTACTTGTTGAATTTCTTTGATTACATGGAACAACTTTTCTTTTTCTTTCTGATTCCATTCAATTGAGTATACTAATTCAGTACCATATCGAAGAAATCCGAAAGGAGGGGGAGTCCCAGTCATTGATTCAATCAAATGCAGGTATGCTAGAATTTGAAATTGATGACTTTTGTGAGGTTTTTTCGGGATTTTTCCGGTTTTCAATTCTACAGGAATTAGATCTTCACCTATACGGGTGATTTGATCTGGCCTTCCTCGTAGTCCCGTATTTTCATCTTCTAGAAGGAAGGAATCGCCTCCGTCACTATACCTAATATCTCCTAATTCTTCAAGACCTGCCTCTATGTCTTTTTCCTTTATTCGTTGATTTGCAGTAAGTGCTGCTTGTAATCTAGTAGTGGCCAATAATGTCCAAATTAAAGCTAAAACTAGAAGAGCAAAGGTAGCTAAACTTCTATTTTGAGCGAATGTTAACGCAATTCCATGAAGACTCAAAGCGATAGCTGAAAAGAGAATCAATGCTTCTGGACGCCCAAAAGTAAACCACCCCTTTTCACCTATTTTTAGTGGAGTATTCAATGGTTGCAAATCATTTTCTATTTCAGAAGTATTAGTTGATGTTGAGAGAAGTTTTTCATTCCAACCTAACCATTTTCTCCATGGAAGAATTAGTAGAACAATAGCCAGAATTAACCATACTAGAGCTAACAGAACCAAGAATTTACCAATCATGCTGGCTAGTTCAGAATCGATTGTACCATCTTGGACAAAATAAAACGCAGCAGTATCGGCAGCCAAGGTCAGTACAACAGCAAACCACCATGACCAAATTACAATATTACGGGTAAATTCATTTTGGGCTTCAATTTTTTCAACAATTATTTGATGCATTTGCTCGTGTTTTTCGATTCCCTGTTCTACTTCTTTCCCTTTGGCGGTGATTCCTTCATTTTCTAGTCTCCAACTCATTGGACAGTAAACGTAGCGTTCTATTTCTGATGCAGAAACATTGAGAATTTTCCCTTTCGAATCGAACCAAAACCCGTCTGGCCCCTCAGTCCCCCGTTTTAAAGGACCTCTTAGGCTACTTGTGTCCTCCATCGATATATGGTATTGGAGGCTATACAAAGGGGTTGGGGCGGAAGAAATCAGTGATTTCGAACATCTTTCAGTAGCGAAGCGGTTATGAATGGGGGGCAGGTGGACTCGACGCTGATAATCATGAGTGACGTAGAATACATCCTCCCATTAGATACATATCAGCAACATTTCGTCCATATTGGGACACAACAAAGTAGCGCCCACATGGTGCCTTTCTTGGAAGAACAGAAGCAAGAAGGAACTGGTCTTTATCTGATTAATTTAGATGAGACAAATAAGCGATTTTCTATTGTATCTAATTTCCTTAGCAAATACAAGCCAGAGAATATTTTGGTAGTAAGTGCAAGACAATATGGACAACGTCCTGCTCGTCGCTTTGCTCAAGCAATCGGGGCTAGACATATTGTTGGACGTTTTATCCCAGGTACTCTGACAAATCCTAGACTACGTAGTTACATTGAACCTGAAGTGATCATTGTAACAGATCCTCAGGCAGATCAACAAGCATTGTCTGAGGCTGTGAATACTGGTCTTCCAGTTGTTGGAATTTGTGATGCAAATAACACTCTTCGTTTTGTTGACCTTGTTCTTCCAGCAAATAACAAAGGTCGTAGAAGCTTAGCACTCGTTTATTGGTTACTTGCTCGAGAGGTTGTCAAAGCTCAGGGAAGAGTAACTGATGATCAATGGGCTGCAGCAGAGAATGTAGAAGACTGGGAGTCCTCATTCTGAGTACTTGATTCGCGTCAGAGTCAATACCCTAACACATTCTGAGGTGTATAATGGACCCAGTTCCACTTTACCTTGCTCCGATGGCAGGAGTGACGGATCTTCCTTTTCGTCTATTAGCAAAAGAATGTGGTGCAGACATTACAGTCACAGAATTTACTGCTGCGGCTGGATTAAATCGGGATGATGCTCGTAGTTGGAGAAGATTAGAATCAGATCCGCGAGAATCTCCATTTATTCCACAGATTTTTGGGGGTGTCGAAGAAGAGATGGTTGGAACAACTAGGGCCCTATCTTCAGTTGCTGATATTATTGATTTAAACTTTGGATGTCCTGCTCCTAAGGTATGTAGAAACTCTGCAGGAGCTGCACTCCTCGGAGATCCAGATAGATTAGTTAGTATGGTTAGAGCATGTATTGCGGCTAGCGACGTCCCAGTAACCGTCAAGGTTCGATTAGGAACAGGTTCAGGCCCTAACACTGCACATTCGATTGCTCTTCGATTACAGGATGAAGGAGTCTTTAGGATTGCTGTCCATGGACGAACATTACGTCAAAGATATGCTGGTGAAGCTGATTGGGAAGAGATCGGAGAAATGGTACGTGATTTATCCATTCCTGTTGTTGCTAATGGAGATGTCAAAGATGCAGCAAGCGCAGCTCGTTGCCTTGAAGTTACCAGAGCAGCAGGAATCATGATTGGAAGAGCAGCTATTGGTAATCCAGATATTTTCTTTAGAATAAAGAAAGGATTAGGTTGGAAATCTGATCCTGCACCATGGGAGCAACTTGTTTCTGATGTTTCATTAGAAGGAAAAAATGCTGCGATTAAGTTGTGGTGTTGGAGAAGATATTGCGAACTGGCTGATGAAACATATGGGGTTCGACGAAATAATCATCTCAAACGTCATGCTATTTCATTCACTAAAGGATTAGAAGGAGCAAGTGATATGAGGGTTAAATTACACAGAACTCAAGGGCCAAATGAATTAATTCAATCCGTAACAGATTTTTTAGAAAAGTCAATTCAATCAACTAAGATTATGATATAATTTGATCATACTTTTTTGAAATCATTCTAAGTCGTTCGAGTATCCTCTGCACTCTAGAAAGTAATCGAGAAAGGATTACATCTGCATCCTTTCCTGTTAGTCTATATCCGTAAGGGACTCTTCCACCTAATGTATTTACAAGAAGACATTTTACTTCAGTATCAATATCATCTAGATGCTTAGAAATACTTTCAGTTGTCAATTTTTCTTGTTTTAAATCTGAAACAATTCGGTCAGCTACTTGTTGTTCTATCCTCCCTAAACCCCCTCGTCCTCGAATCCATTTTTCTCCTCTTTGAGCCCATTGATGTGTTAGTCCAATGAATAGATTATGTGAGATTCGTTCTTCTAATAACACTCTTTCAACAAGAAGTGCTGACCTAAATCGCTCTAAAATTCCTAAAACACGAGTTCTAGATTCATTTGTTTCATTCATCAAGAAATCAGTTGTTAGTGGAATTTCAGCGCTACCGAGTAAAGTGAAAATTTCCAGACACAAATCATCCTCTTCTTTCCCTCTATCTCCTGTGAATCCAAAATCTCTCAGTAATGATTCAAGAGAAATTTGATTCTCAATAGGTCCTTGTTCTGAGATAATTATTCGAAAAGGAATATCTTCTCCACCTAGTTGTAATGGATCGTTAATCATTCTAGTTTCAGAGGGAGAAATTACATCATCAAGGATAGTCATTCGTTGTTTTAGTATGATTTCTGCCTGAGCAGAGACAAGATCAATTGCAGCAGATAATGAACCATTTCTGATGACATGTCTTTTCCACCTTCCTTCTGTTACAGTTGCTAATAATCCACAAGATCGTAATTTTACTAGTTGATGATGAAGAGCAGTTGAACTAATTCCACTTACATCAATCATCGATTGACTATCCCATCCGCGTAATGGTTCGGCAAGAAGATGATCTCTCATTAATCCGTGAATAGATCCCCTAGTAGATACTACCTCATCATCAAAATTCCTTCTTCGAACCAGTCCCATGGTATCTAATATCCAAGCAAGTAAAATATCTGGATCATCACTACCCACCGGAACCGGATGTTCCTGAAGGCGGAGTACGAACATACTCCTCCTCCGAAAGTTCAGGCTCAAGAGTATTCGGACAAATATTGGATAAATAATGGCAATTTAGAGTTGATTCATGCCATCCAACCAATCGTAATCGATTCCACCATCTCTCAGTCCAGAAAGATGTGGAGCAAGTGTTAATTCAGTCGCGTGAAGGATCCCTCTTCTTCGAAGAACAGTAACAGCTGAATGTACAGAAGCCCTCGATCTACCTAATTCTCTGGCCATTTGTGCTTGTGATTTAGGCAACTCTTGTCTCGATAATCGAGCAACAATTAATTTCTGAACTGTTGATAATCCCACTGGCATCATTGCAGCAGCATGTTCGTCTCCACCGACTACAACTCCTGACATAATTTCCATTTGGGCTGGCGCTCCAGCATAATGGCATGAACGACCATTTACATGAACAACCGTAACGGAATGATTTGCAATCAAGACATCTAGATGGTGCCTTAGAGTTCCATTGGCCGCATTGAGTTCTCGTTGTAATTCACGATAAGGTAGTCCTGGTTTTCTATCAAGTAAATTTAGAATTCTAGTTCTTAGAGGATGTTCCCAAGAATCACTTGCAGAACTAATAGTTCCACTTGTGGCAAACCCATTTCCTGCACCTCCAAATCCTACTAGTCCTCCTGCAATTCCTAGTATTCCACCAAGGACCCACGGGTGTCTCCGGTGCCACTGTTGGAGTAGGGGCATGAGACTAAATTACAAGTAAACCATATTCAAAGCATTGGTTCATTGTTCAGACATCTTCTTCAAGAGCACCGTTTCTAATTTTCATATATGCGACCAAGGGACCCAATAGCCGTCCGCAAATCATCCCATGCTCGGTTAATTTGTATGAAACTCTAACTGGAGGGCCATCTACAACTATTCGTTCAATTAATCCTGAATCAGTACATTTCCTGAGTTTATCTGACAGAGTGCGACTACTAATTCCATTCAAGAGATGCCTTAATTCATTGAATCGTCGCTCACCTGCAACATACAAAGCTGCTAATATTTCGATAGTCCAACGAGATCCAAATACCCCCAACGCTTCTACTCCTGCCTGAACTTCCCAAGCAGTATTGTGGGTATGTTCATCAGAATATTCTTCCAATGCCTTTCGAATTTCAGTACCCATTTCATGTACTGTATCTATTGACTGGTTAATTCTCAATAGGTCTTGCTTGGACACCTTCATTGGGGGTTCGACCATGGTGTTTTTAAAACAACTTAGTGTATAAATTACACCCTAGTAGTTACTCGTTTACTAATACTTTGATATAGGTCGGGGTACAAGTATAGTATGGGGATAGAATGGATAAATATCTTGTTGATTGGATAGATGATTGGAGCGAAAAATTGAGCGTAAAAGAAGAGAAAAATGGAAGACTATTTAGTAGGATTTTGCGGTGGTAAAATGATTGAATTTATTGAATTTATTTCTGAAAAATTATTTGATGCTCTAAGAAAGGAGGTAATAAGATGAATAAATTAATTGAATTATATTTTCGAGCTATTAGCAATTGGAGATCACCTTGGTATGTACCTCCTCCTGGAAAAATCTCTTAGTTGCAAGTGGATTATTCGTTGTTGTAATTAGGCCGTCTTCCCTGAATAAGTGATGACAATCCTTCGTATGCATCCTTAGTTGCAAATATATCTTCTAAGTGTTGTAATTCTGCTGCTAATCCTTCTTCTAAATTAGTAGATGCTGCGATATCAATTAAATCACTGGCCATTCTTAATGCGATGGGAGCGGTTCTGGATATTTGCTTAATTTGTCGACTTGCATAGCCTTCTAAGCTTCCTTCAGGAATTTGACCTGTCATGATTGAGTTCATATTATCATCTGAATAGAATTCAATTGCTGCTTGTACTGCTTCTGACATTCTTATTGGTGCTCCAGTGTATTTGTTTGCTGGTTTACCTTGGTTACTAATAATTTCAATTGTTTTCTCAACATCGGCAGGCTCAACTAGATGCGTAATAAGGCCTAGATCTTCTCCTTGTTTTGGGCCAATCCAATTACCTGCAAGTATTGCCCATCGAGCAGCATTTACGCCACAAATTCTTGTCGTTCTTTGGGTTCCTCCAAGACCAGGATAAATTCCAATACTTGTTTCTGGAAATCTGAATTGCGTTCTTCTTGTTCCAATTCTATAGTCACAAGATAATGCAAGTTCTAAACCTCCACCTAACGCAAGTCCGGTAGTAAGAGCGACAGTGGTCTTCGGACTGTTCTCAATTTTTGCTAGTACATTATGTCCTTCTGCAGTAAATTCATAGATCTTTGGAAACGCATTTTCATCTAATCTATCTACAAAGAATTTGACATCTGCTCCTGCAACAAATGCCTTCCCCGCACCTTCTAGAACAATTGTATGGATTGATGTATCTTCATTCAAATTATCAACAAGTGCACCTAATTGCTCTACTACAGTTCCATTCAAGGCATTCATTGCTTCTGGTCGATTGATATTTACCGTAGCAATTCCATTTTTGATTTCTGCATCTACAAATTCAAACATCCAAGGATTTCCTGTTTCAGCTTTAATCTGAAGGAATTGGGGAAGTTTAAATTCAGATTCATCACTATGCAATTCAGAATATGATTTAGCCATTCTATATGCTTCATCAATTCCAAATTCATTCATTAGTTCAAATGGTCCTAATGCCCATCGTAGTCCTACTTTAGCGCCTCGATCAACATCTTCCATAGAACAAATTTCTTCTTCTACTATTTGTGAAGAAATAGAGAAAACAGCACCAAGAAGTCGTTCTTGAATAATAGATGCCAATACTTCTTCACATTCCTCATTTTCACTAATTTCCCACATGGCATTATTGTCAACAAGATTACGAAGATTTTGAGCACCATTATATCTTGGAGTGTTGAGTTGTTGAGCAAGATAATCAGTTGAATGAAGTGCAATTGGTGGGCCAGTTAAGTTCATCAGAGCAAAAGGTCCCATTCCAATATTGAATGATTTTCGAGCCACTGCATCAATTTGTGCAGGAGTCCCGTGACCTTCTTCCATCAAGAGACATGCTTCATTTAGCCATGGAACAAAGAATCGATTAACTACAAAACCAGGTTTATCTTTACAAACAATAACTACTTTTCCTAGTTGTTTACAATATTGTACAACTCTTGAGATTGTATCTTCTGATGAGTCGTCTGCAGGGATTACTTCAACAAGTCTATTTTTTGCAGGATGATAAAAGAAATGAAGACCAACAAATCGATCAGGCCTAGTTGTTGCTTTTGATAATTCATTAACGCTTAGAGATGATGTATTAGATGCTAAAATAGTTTGATCACCACAATTTTCATCCAATATTTGGAAAACATCTGCTTTGACATTAAAATCTTCGAAAACTGCTTCGATAACAAGATCTGTTTCTGAATCAACGTTTTCCACTCCGATTACACCTGAGATTCGCCCCTTTATCTCTTCAACTTGAGATTGGGAAAAGATTCGTCTTTCGATAGCTTCTTCAAGAAAATCTGAAATAATTTTTTTGCCTCTGTTAACCCATTGTTCTTCTCTATCTACCATTTGTACCTGAAACATTTCTTGAGCAGTTTTTTGTGCAATTCCACTCCCCATATTTCCGGCACCTACTATAGCAACCGACTCAATTGGCTGTGTCATGACACGAGCGAATCATAAGTCGTCCATCAATGCAACGGATAATTTCCAACTGTCAATAATCGAAGTAAACGAAATATCATAACTGACAATCGTCAACCCTAATCATGCTGGCGCGCCGAGTACTGTTCTTGGTCAGTATTTTTTGTCTGGCATTATATGCACCACTTTCAGAAGCAAATTCTAATGGAAAAACTAGCCCATCTTGTGGTTGTCATGGAAGTTCTAGTAGTTCTACAACAGTCAGTCTCAGTGGCCAGCCATCATCTTATGTCCCTGGACAATCGTATACGTTCACAGTCACTGTTTCAAATTCACAAATCAGCAATAGTCTAGGCGGTTTTTCCTTGGATGCATCTTCTGGAACTTTTTCAAATCCTGGATCTAATGCTAAGTTAGATAGCGGAAAAGTCACACATTCGAACAAAAATGCTAGATCTTGGACAGTGGATTGGACTGCACCTTCTTCTGGCAGTGGAACTGTAACCGTTGATATTGCTGGCTTGGCAGCAAATGGAGCCAGTGGAAACAATGGAGATTCTTGGAATACAGCTACTTACAATATTCCTGAACAATCTCCTCAAAATCAGGTACCCTCAGTTTCTAATTTGATAATTAGTCCTTCATTACCAACAACATCTGACTCTCTTAGTTTAACATATACTTACTCAGATTTAGATGGTGATTTAGAATCAGGTACATCCATTCAATGGAGTAGAGGCTCTACAATAATTACATCATTAGATGATTCTACATCAGTGTCTTCATCTTTCCTTTCGAAGGGCGAGACATGGGCAGTTACAGTCACTCCTTCTGACGGTACTGATTTTGGTTCACCGGTTTCGTCATCATCAATTATTGTCCAGAATACTCCACCTGTGGTAGATAGTCTCAGTATCTCTCCAACAGATCCTACTGAAATAGATGACCTTACAATGTCTTATTCCTTTTCAGATTCAGATTTAGATTCTGAATCTGGTACTGTAATAGAATGGTATCTCGATGGTTCTAGAGTTTCAACTTATGACGGATCTTCAACTATCCCAAATGTATCAACCAGAACTGGAGATATTTGGGAAGTTCGAGTCACTCCTTCTGATGGTGAAGATTCTGGAAACATTGTAACTGCAAGTATTCAGATTGGGAGTTCGAATAATGCCCCCTCAATTCAATCACTCACAATAACTCCGACAAATCCGTTAACTACAGATGATATCAATATGTCTTACACATTTTTTGATGAAGATGGTGACTTATCTTCTTCGGTAGAGATTCAATGGATGAAAGACGAGACACATATTTCTGAATTCGATGGCGAATCAACTATACCGTCATCACAGACTTCTAAGGGAGAAATTTGGAAAGTAAGTGTTCGAGCAAGTGACGGAATAGAGTTCTCACCTTGGGCGGAATCAGCTCCAAGAACAATTACTAATGCTCCTCCAGTTCTTGAATCTCTAAATTTAACTCCTGAAAATCCATCTAGTTCAGATGACTTGAAAATAGAATATCAATGGTCTGATCCTGATGGAGATGCACTATCTTTAGTTCATGTTCATTGGCATATCAATGGAGCACATAACTCCAATTTTGATGATCTTTTAGTTATCGAATCAGGACAAGTTATTCGAGGACAAGTCTGGCATGCGGAGATTATTTTGGAGGATATAGATGGTGGAGAAAGTACAGATCATGAAAATCCTGAATCTAACCATATTACTAGATCTGTAACAATTGGAAATTCAAATCCATCAGTTCAAATTGAGTTCATTGATATCCAAAATGGAATTTACGTTCTACAACCATTAGAAATTGATGTAACAGCTACAGATCAAGATTCAGATATCCCCACATTTACATCAATTTGGTACAGAGATGGTTTTAGAATTGCTTCATTGGATAACCAAAGTTTAGTTCCAACTGACTGGTTAGGTGTAGGACAAACTTGGTCTGTTTCTGTTACCGCAGATGATGGATTTGGAGAAACTACAGAATCTAGTTCTCTGATTACAATTGAAAATTTAGAACCATCAGCAGATTTCATTATTCCTGAATTAATAATGATTGAATCCGACACAGTTCTTGATGCCCAATCTTCCTCAGATGTGGATGGAAATATTGTTGCATGGTTCTGGACAATAGGAGAGTCTACTTATACTGGTCCAGTTATTTCTCATGAATTTAATTTGGGAACTACAGCAGTTAATCTCACTGTACTTGACGAACATGGTGGAACTGATTTCTCAGAAATTAGTGTAGAGGCTATTCAAGGTTCGACAATTTCGGACCTTACAATCAGTAAGGAAGGATCATTCATCGATATTTCATGGAATTGGACAGGTTCTGAAACTCAATTTTATGTTTGGCGGTCATCGTCTTCATTGCAAGACAGAAGTGACTTATCTTCTGCAAGTTTGATTGCTACTACTAATGAGACCGAATTTCAAGATCCTATTTTCCTCGCAGGAAATAATTTTTACATAATTACTGTTGATGTTGGTGGAGTAGAAAACCAACTTATTTCTGACATAAACTTGGGTTCAATAGAACTAACCAATGAAGACATTGTAACACCAGAAGTTGAAGAAAGCACTATTGCATCTGCCCTAATTTTCACTTGGATAATTATCTCAATATTGATTTCATTTGGAATTGGAATTCGGAGGAGATTCTCATGAGAATTTTACATAGAGTTATGATTCTGGGAATCTTAGCATGTTTACTTTCTTCCCCTGTGATGGAAGCTAATCCTGGAGGAAATGGCGATGGAACTAGAGATTTCGCTTGTGGAGGTTCTTGTCATGCAGATCCAGATGTCTCTCTACCATCATCAGCAGTGATTTCATTGAACACAGATAGAGAGTCAACTTTTGTTGGAGGCCCATTGACAATTACAGCAGATATCGTTGGAATGGAACTCTCAGAAAGAAAAATAGTTGGGGTTTTCCTTACAACAGGAACATTTGGTGTTGACGATTCACCTGATAACTCGGGATGGACAATAATTTCAGATTCTAATGGAGGCTCTTCCAATTATGTAGAATCATATGTTCTTGATTCAGATGAGGGCATATCTGTTTCATGGTCATTATCTGCTCCTTCCGTTGAGGGAATAACTACATTCCACATTGGAATTCATCATGGCGGCGACGGAATTGCTAGATTAGGAGATACAAACGATCAAGGAGGCGCTTCAATTTCTGTAGGTCCAATTCCAGAAAATTTCCCTCAACTTTTAGATTGGACTCCAATCACTCAGAGAAATATTGGTGAAGAAACCGTACTCCAATCTAAAATGACGAATGTTACATCTGCCTCTATTGAATGGAAAATTTCTGGCTCTGAGACTATTTCTTCAATTGAAGCAGAAAGTAATGCAAATGGATGGAGGGTAAATTTCCCAACTGCTTTAGCAGATGGTTCAATGGAATATCGTTGGAGAATTTCTAATTCTGAATTTGAAACAACTACTGCATGGACTACTTTGTCAACAGATATTTCCTCATCAGTTGATGAAAATCCGTCTAGATTGTTGATGTTAGCTTTAGCGATGATAACTGCATCAGTACTAATTTCTCTTCAACGATTTATGGCTGAAGATTTAATCTCATCAAATATCAAAAACAATCCAATCGCTTCTTCTAAAGATAGGGTTTTTCAAAACGCCTCTCCAGAAATAAATCTTAGTGATTCTCGTCGACCGGAAGGATGGAGTGATGAACAATGGACGCATTATGGCCCAGACTATATTGCATCGTCAGGAGGGGATATCTGATGGTTTCTATGTCTGTTTTTCATGTGATTTCCACAGAGATGGTGGTTGGATCATTCGCTATTGCTACTCTGGGCACCATTATCTGTTCAATTACAGCATTATTCCCAGCATTAGGTGAACGGCTTTCATCCAAAGTCCATTCACATCTTGATTCAGCAGCATACATAGCTTCTATTTTTGGAGTCTTGATGATTCCTGCTGCTATTGTAACCGGGTACCTAACTACTGAATCTATGGGGGGACAAAGCAGTATGTCTCTCAATAAAATGGTGTTTAGTGGCCTTTGTATTGGTTTCTGGAGTGGCGTAATTTCTGGACGTCGACTTTGTGGCTATCGACTTTGGGAACATCGTGGCCTTACGATTCTTCAGGCGATATCAGCATCCCTAGGTTTTCTAATGACAATTATGCTAGGTTCAATTGGCGGTCAATTAGGAAGAGGAGAGACGGCTCTCGATCTACTGCCATTTGAATTAGGAATCTATACTCCTCCTGCCATCGGAGTTGTATCTTCACTAGTTCTGTTTGTATTTTCAGCATTAACTCTTGGTTTTGTTTTATTTTCTCAGCCTCGTCCAATCATTGAATGAGTCGCTGAATTATTTTTTGAAGCTCTATCGCTCTTCCTTCGGGATTTAATGCTAGATGATTTACTATCTCTCTACCCTTTGCTGACCATTTTTTCCTATTTTCAGGGATTGCTGCCTCTTTCAAAGCAGAATGCCATACAGTGTAATCATTACGTGGCAATAACCTTCCTGATTCTCCATCAATAATTGTTGAAGAAAATCCGCCTTCGTTTACCATCAGAGAAGGAACTCCAACTGCATGAGCTTCAACAGGTGTTAGTCCAAACGGTTCTTTGTGTGCCATTGAAACAACTCCTAGTGATGAACTTAGTAACTGTACTAACTCTTCATGTTCCAACCTTTGAGAGACTTCAAATTTGACATTATTTTTCTTTGCCAATTCTTTCAACTGTTTGATATCATTTTGGTCTCCTCCTCCTACATGCACCAATCCAATTTCTGTTCCGGTAAGCATTTCGATACATTCCCACGTTCCTTTCACCCAACTCGCTTGACCAATTGTAACAACATAATCGCCAATTAGATTATCTTCTTGTATTATCCATTTTGATAAATCAACACAAGGAAGAAGCACTCTTGCTTCTATATTATGTACTTCTAGAATTTTATTTTTGATGTATTCTGAGTTTCCACTAAAACTAGAATTCGGACGCTTTGCAATTTCATTTACCAGTTTTAGATCTCTATTCCGAGGAATAGTGAGAAGGATACGAGTTAATGCAACTGGTCTAGGTTGTTTTCCATCGATTTTGGCCCATAGTACGGTTTCTCCATGTAATCCTCTATTTGGTTCTAACATGTGAACATGAATTGGAATATCCTCGGGAATAATTGAGATTGATTCTATTGATCCTGCACCTGTAACCAGATGAATTGCATCAATATCTTGCATAGTTTCTGGCTTAT
>MDTB01228898.1_pt1 | contig 36226 bp, 21 predicted proteins | sample 811161 | NCBI WGS metagenome assembly MDTB01 (sample SAMN05326650, study PRJNA326480) | marine metagenome | isolation source: seawater | place: Mediterranean Sea | collected 2009 | reverse complement strand
ATTTTCCCGCAACGGAGCTCCAAAAACCGCCACCGCACCACCTATCGCATTCTCTTCGACAACCACTTCAGGGAGCATCTCAAAACCTTCTTCTTCCAATAAAAAATCCTCATTTATAGTTAGAGGAATGTCAGCTCCCTGTAATTCTTTAACAAGGTTGCCCACCTCTCTGTAGGAAGAAGCTCTCTCTCCCAAATTCACCTCATCTGACATTCCATCTTCTCCGAGGGCAATCTCAGGCTCCGGATTCAACCCCTTTTCCGGTTCTTCCAATTCGCGGGCCATCATTACACCCATAGAGAACAACCAGATATAGGGTATTTTACTTTTCCTCTTGCTCTCCACTAGGCCGACGTTTACGAAACCGTCTTATTAATGCAACAAAGATGCAATAGCAAAACGGCAATTCTGAGTCTTTTAGCCTTAGTCTCCTTACCTTCGCCAGCTAGAGAATTTGATCTGCTCTACGGTCACCACGAAATTCAGATCGACTATGATCCTCTGGATGGATGGTCACTAGTGGTTTCCTATAATCTCAATGACGATTTTAACGATCGGACTCAAATCAGGCGGCTCAATGCTGACCAGACCACCCTTATCGCCCCTCCTCATGCAAAAGGGGTTCTCCCAAATGGCTTCTCCTTCCTAGCAGATCCCGGTGAGACTGTTTGGGTCCTTCCCCAAGGATTTGATACTGCCAACCACTTTCTTGGCATGCGAGTGATCGCTGACGCTGGCATTTTTCAGACCCGAGTTGGAAATAATTATAGTAATATCGGACGCGGCACAATTAGCTTCTCGCTCAAAAGCGCCACCGGCTCCGGACCGGACCGTGGTGGGCACTTTGCTCATTGGGAATCTCTCTCCCTTGGAGGCAGTGAAGTCTACCTATCCTCTCGTGATGGTATCGACGAAAGCGATGAAATCCCAACCCTTCCCGCCGGAGCACATAGCCACTTTAACTGGGCTTTTTCCAAACCCGGAAACTATTTTCTAGAGTTTGAAGTTGCTAGCCGGCTTCGGGCAGGTGGAACGGAAACTAGCCATCGCGAAACGTTCCATTTCCAGGTTCCCCATTCTGGCGAACTCACTCAAATCAACGCCTCGCTCTGCTTTCATGACAAAGACTGGGCGCTCAACCTTCGTGATCCTGAGAATGGAGTCCTTTATGGATTACGCCGGGCCCTTGTTGTCATTCCTGATTCGAACGTGGGAGGTGGCTTCTCTTGCCCATGCAGTTTTGATGCCATAGGTAGCGATCTTCCTGACCATGTCGGCTTAACTGGGACCCTTGCCCAATCTGGAGCTTCAAGCGTCCTCACTGGCCCTGTTTCCCTTCGTCTCATCGAACACATCGGTCCTGGAGAAGTGGCCTTTGGCTCACATTTTCAAACTGCCGATGGCCTCACCGACACCGACCTAATTGACCTAACTAGCCCTACTACTGGGACCCTTGATTTCACTGAACCTGGTATCCATACTCTTGCTTTCCAACCCATTCATTCAACTACATCTAAAGTAGATCCCCTTATTATTCGCTGTCTTGCAGGGCTCGATTTACAACACAGCTTTGCCGATTGGGCTGACAGCTACGAGCGCGCCTACAGCCTTCCAGTCGGGAGTCTTAACGATCCCTCAGGCGATTGGAACGGAGACGGCTCTAACCATCAAATGGAATTCCTCCTTGAGGCCGCCGGAGCCGATCCCGTTCGCGGCAACCCAGATCTGCCTAACTTTCTCCCCGGATACAATCAAGAGTCTCAGCGCTTCACCTTCTTTCGTGATCTCACAAAAGATCCTCTAGATGACGCTCCGCCCAACCTTCTTCTCAGCTACAGCACAGACCTAGAAAAATGGAAAACGCTTGGCCCAAAAAACCGTGGCCGCCCGCTCGAGTATGCGGAAAGCGGCGCTGAGGAAGGCAACGCTGTTTCTCCTTTCCTTCGACGCTCCCTCTTGCTTTCTCCTGCTCCCCCGAAATCCTTCTTTCGCCTCAAAGTTGAATAGCATCGGAAAAGTAAAATTCCTTATTGCAATTTAGTTGCGTTATTGTAAAAATTTTGAAGCATGAAACTAAAAACCTTGATCCCCCTCCTTGGATCCCTAGTTACCCCTTCATTCGCAGCTCTTTTTTCCGCTGACCACGGCGATATTGGAATTGCCTACGAAGACGAAGGTGATGGAGCCGAATTTTTCCTTCATTATCATCTCGGAGGAAATGCCATCCTTGATGGTTCCCCGGTCGGTGGTGGAGAAGAAGGTGAGGAATTCGAACCATCCGCGATCACGACTCTCGCTCCGGATTCCACGAAAGCCATTATGGGGAGCGTTGCCATATTGAACAGTGGAACTGGCGTTTCAGACGGTTCTCCGATCTGGATCATTCCACAGGCGGAAGCCGAGGGTGTTCCATTTATGGGTATTGCCACTGAAGAATTAGATGGAGATCTTTTCCCCGGTGGTGCCACCTTCCAATTAATGAGCGTAACGTCCCCATCGGGAGATGGTGACTTCAGTGTTTGGCAACAATCTGGAATCAACCCACCCGATTTTTTCTTCTCTACTAATTCGGCTAGTTCCACGGTCGATAACAACAAGCTCAAAATGTCTGCGGGTGGTCATGATCACTTCAACTACGGTTTTTCGGAGGAAGGGATTTGGGAAGTTGAGCTAAGCGTCAGCGGTTTGCTCAACGGGACCGATCTTCTCACCGATACAGAGACTTTTACTTTCCAAGTTGGGTCGGTTCCCGAGCCAAGTGCGGCTCTTTTGGGTCTCCTTGGAGCGCTTAGTCTCTTGCGTCGTCGCCGCTAGAAAAATCTTAGACAAACTTTTCAGGGTCGGCCCGTGTTTTGCGGGTCCGGCCCTTTTTTTGTAAGAGCTATTTTACTGAACCCCCCTACAAGACACACTCCCATCTGGAAAAATTCATCATTATTCCCCTAGCGAAAGAAAAAAACCGGCCAAACCGTTTAGAACAATACTTCGTATATCTTCTTTATGAAAAAATCTCACCTCGTTCATCTCTTCTGGGCTCTTGTTGCCGTCGCTGCTTTTGCCATCGGCTCCAATAAGTCTCCTTCACAAAATAACGAGGAATCGGCCAATGCAGAAAAACCAAATGCTTCCTCTAGCGGACTTCCCAACCGATCAGACCGTCCCAATTCTAACCGTTCCGGAAAAGCGCGTTCCATTACCAAGAATCGTCAAGGCACCGGAGCAGAAGAAGGTAAATTCGCTAAGCTCTCCGAAAGCGAAATCCGGCAAATTGGAATTGATCTCAAAGCCACAAAGACTCCGCTAGAACGCCGTGAGCTTTTCTCCCAGATTCTGGCCAACCTCACCCCCGAAAACGCGAAGCTGATGCGCGAGCAGATCGTTCATCTTGATTCCAATAGCTCAGAGTTCCGCGACTTTCATTATCAATGGGGTGCCATCGCCGGTGAGGAAGCGGTCGTCAATGGAGCAGAAACTCCGGAACGTGATATGGCCACCACACTCGCAGGTTGGGCTGCCTCAAATCCCGATGCTGCTTTAACCTATTTCAATGGCCTCGAACCTGATGCCCAAAACGGCAGCGGTATGAAATGGGGCGCCGTTTATGGATTGATTGCTGCCGATCCGAATCTTGCCGTACGCTTCACCATGGACCGTCAGCAAGCAGGCGATAAAGAAGCCTCTCGTCTCATGGATCTCGTCACCCGCCAGGTCATTAAAAGCGGGAATCCTGCTGAAGCCGCAAACTGGGCAACGGCCCTGCCATCTGGGGAGATGCAAGATGCCGCGATCCGGCGTGTCGCCGAAGAATATGCCGAAGATGACCCGGTTGCCGCACTTAATTGGGCTAACACTCTCCCCCAAGGGAATGGAAAAAACCGGGCAATGCGTGAATCCTTTTCCGAATGGGCACGCGAAAATCCGCAAGCCGCTGCCGACCGTCTTGGCTCCATGAGCGTATCACCTGAGCGAGATTCAGCCACTTATGGTTACGCCACCCGTGTTGCATGGGAAAACCCAACGGCCGCTATCGAATGGGCTAATACGATCTCCAATGAAGGAACTCGGACAGACGCACTCATGGAAACTGGTCGCGCCTACTTCCGCAAAGATCCTGAAGGAGCCAAACAATGGCTCTCCAAAAGTGGCCTAAACGAAGAGCAACAAAAGCGTGTTACCTCCTCTCGCCGTAGGTAGCTTTTAACTCATCCGAAGCCGCTATTACGAGTTAGGTTAGGGCGTGGACAAACTTGCTATTTTCTTTTCCTGTAACACTGAAACCGTAATCCGGCTCCAAATGGCCCCCTCCGAAAACTTCTTATCCCAGTCTGCAGATTCGCTGGAACGAAGATTGTCATTCTAAAAATCGTCTTCTTCCCTAAACTTGCGATCGTGGTTATAAAAGCGCTCGATATGTTTTTGGTTCCATGGAAAGCCGAGCACCGTGGCGAAAAATTGATTTTTAAATCTCACTAGGCACGCTCGCGCACGATTCAAGTATCTTTCATCTCATGCTCACTACTTTCGGAACATCTGCCGCTATCTTCGCCGCAGTCTTTGCTGCCTTTGCTTGTTTTCTCCTCCTCGGTATACGGCGTAAATTGGGAGGAGAAAGTGGTATCTCAGACAAAAAAATCACCTCGTTTTTTGAGTCGATGCGTGACGAGTTTTCTCGAAATCGTAAAGAGGCTGGGGAACAAGGGCAGGCGCAACGAGAAGAGCAGCGACGTTTGCAGGAAGCATTTGAGAAAAAAATAGAAGAGAATTCAAAAGATCAGAACATAGTTTTACGCCAAAAATTTGAAGATCTAGTCAAACAACTCGGAACTCAAAACAAGCAATCGCTTGAAGCGCTTAAGGATGTTCGCGGCGCAGTCGAAAAACAATTAAAGGACATTCGAGAAGATAATGGGAGACGGCTTGAGGAGATGCGTAAGACCGTTAATGAAAAGCTCCAAGACACCCTCGAAAAGCGTCTTGGTGAAAGCTTTAAAATTGTGAGTGATCGTTTGGAACAAGTACACAAAGGCCTTGGTGAAATGCAAACCTTAGCTAGCGGTGTGGGCGATTTGAAGAAGGTTTTGAGTAACGTCAAAACCAAGGGAATTCTTGGAGAGTACCAATTAGGCAATATCATAGAGCAGCTGCTTTCCGCAGAACAGTACGAGGAAAACATTGCAACTCGCCCCGGGACCAGCGAACGAGTAGAATTCGCGATCCGGATGCCAGGAAATTCTGAAGATGACGAAGTATACTTACCCATCGATTCTAAGTTTCCCTTGCAGGATTATGAAAATCTATTGAATGCCCGCGAGGCAGGAGATTTAAAAAGTATTTCAGCAGCAGAAAAATCTCTCATCTCTACGATTAAAAAATTTGCTAAAGATATTGCCGAGAAATATGTGGAGGCGCCGCATACCACCGACTTTGGAATCATGTTTTTGCCAATCGAAAGTTTATATGCGGAGGTGTTGCGGCATCCTGGTTTATTCGAAACTCTTCAACGTAAATATCATATTACGATAACGGGACCCACGACCATGTCTGCTTTGCTGAACAGCCTCCAGATGGGATTCCGGACTTTGGCCGTCACGAAGCGTAGCAGCGAGGTGTGGAAGATTTTAGAGGCAGTCAAAACAGAATTTGGAAAGTTTTCGACCAAGTTGGAACTTGTGGATAAGCAACTTTCAACCGCCAAACGTTCACTCGAAGATTTGCGGAATACCCGCACCAATATGATGCAGAGTAAGTTGCGTAAAGTAGGTACGCTCGACCGAGAGGAGAGCGATCGATTGCTCGATTTGAAGCAGGTCGATGAGGCCCAAGAACAGCCATCGGAATAAATTAGATTTTCGGGAACGACTATTTTTTCGTCACAGTGCTATTTCCTGCTGCGGAATTTCGCCAACAATCTTCGTCAAGTAACCACACTACGCTAACGTATTTGATCTCAGCCTTGCGAAGTTGGAAGATTTTCTGGCGCGCCTTAATATCTCCTTGGGTCTGAAGCGGCAGATCATCAGTCAATTCTTCCAAAAGTTCGGCTTGCTCCTGAGTTTCTTTCATGCTCCGCCAGCTTTGAATAAGAGTGCGGACTTCTTGGCGAACCGAGTCGGTTTTCCGAACGATTGTCGATTCAGTGTTCTGATTGACCATCTGTTTTAACGATTTAGCGACAAAGGAAGTTCCAGGAAGGGTGGGCTTACTCTCCTGATGGCTCAGAGTAAGATTGCCAATCAACTCCTTCGAACGGCGCAAGTGGCACCAACGACGCCATTTCCCAAGATCAGGATTCGCCGCGTTGCGATACGTAGGCAGACCGGAATCATCTGGAATAAAGTGGACGTCATGATATTCAGCATCAAAGAGATTTCGAATCTCCGTCAGCCAATTAGAGCGCTCTTTTTTCAAAGAAGCTCGCCAGGCCGCAAGCGCCCCGATAAATTTTGGGTCAGGATTCTGCTCAGCATCTGGATCCAGTTTGGGGGTGCGCAAAGCGTTTGCTAGTTCTCTATCAATCAGCTCCCCAGTCCTCATCAGCCGATGGAGCTGAACCTCGACCTTTCGCATCTCCAATTCAGCGTCCACTGATTTCCCAGCATCTACCCATGCCCCTTGTTTTACTTCGTGAGAAACGTCTTTAAGCCTGCTTATCGAGGCAATCCGCTTAGGAATTTCAATACTAGGCGCCTTCAGAGAGGATACCAAGGTATCGATATCTAGCATCGAACTAAAAGATTCTGCGACAGTATTTTTAACCTCACGAGTTAGTTCGCTAACCAGTGGTTTTCCTACGAGAGCCTCGGAGAAGTTTCGGCTGGCTGAGATGAAAGAAGGATTGCGCTCTTTAATGAGCTCTCCAGCTTCAATCCAAGGCATCTCGACAGTTTCGAAGGGAGATTGGGCATCAACCTCTTTTGCATAGCGGCGTCCTTCAACACTTGCAGTTTGGACCAGTGAACTTGTGATCTGCCGATCTACGCATCCAATTAGGACCAGTATGCAACTTGCCAAAAGCATTTGCGCTACCTTCACTCCAGTTTTTACGAATATTATTCACAATTTCTTTCAGAAATCTTAATAATCAAGATTTCCTTTGATATTTATTGGTTTCGCTCCAAGAAAAAGAGTTCAGCGCTGATAAAACCTTAGCTTTTCAATTAAAACCAATAGCTAGCCCATTCCCAACAACCAGACGATCAGGTCGGATTTGAGAGGGTGAGGGATTGGAAATCGTAGCCGGTAGGTTCTTGAAAGATATTGAGTTCAAATTCCGGAGCCACGGCGAAAAGATGATCAAAGATGTCAGCTTGAATAGTTTCGTAGCCAGCCCATTCTTTGACCGAGCTAAAGCAATAGATTTCAATGGGAATACCACGCCCTTCAGTTGCCAGCTGCCGGACGATGAGTGTCATCTCCTGATTAATGTTTGGATGCGATTTTAAATAGCATTCGATGTATGCTCGGAAGGTCCCAAGATTTGTGAGGCGTCTTCCATTCACTCGATTATTTAGGCGGGCCTCTCCTAGCTTCGAATTGGATTTCTCTATCGCTTCTTCTTTAGAATCAATATACTCGGCCAGATGTTCGATCTCGCGGAGCTTCCCGAGCATTTTATCGTCGCAAAATTTTATAGAGCCAGTGTCGATCAGGAAGCTACGCTTAATGCGCCGTCCAGTGCTTTCTGACATCCCACGCCAGTTTTTGAAGGAACAACTGATTAGGGCGTAGGTTGGAATAGTGGTAATGGTTTCATCCCAGTTGCGAACCTTCACGGTAGTAAGGCCGATAAGTTCGACAGTCCCGTCTGCTTGGTGACTAGTCATTTCTAGCCAATCGCCTTGCGAGAGCATTCGATTGGAGGCGAGTTGAATGCCTGCGATGAATCCAAGAATAACGTCTTTGAAAACAAGCATCAGCACCGAGGCAAAAACCCCAAGCCCACCAAGAAGAACGAGCGGGGATTTACCGAGGATAACGGCAAGGGAAAAAATGATGGCGATCAGAGCCGCGAGAAGTTTGGCAACTTGAGCAAAAGTGGTAAGGTTAATTTTTCCTCCCGAGGGAGCTTTTCTATAAATTGCTTGGAGGGCATTAACGACTGAATCAAAAATGAGATAGCAAGAAATAATGATATAGAGTGATGAAGCTCCCCGCAAAATGCTAGCAAGGGAGGGTTCCGATTTAAAGAGGCCAGGAACCAGAAGAAAAATGAAGATGCCGGGAAGGAGATGAGTGAGCCATCTAAAAACGCCATGGCCTACCAGTTCATTATCCCAAATAGTATTAGTTTTCCCTGCGTAGTGAGCGACCCCACGAAGAATCAAGGGCCGGAAAACAAAATAGATGATCGCCGCTAGTGCAAGCATCCCAACGAAAAGAAGAAAGGTGGCAAGAGATTCGGGAACCCAACTCTGCCTCCCTAGCCATTCAGAAAAATCCTGCGCAACGTTCGATACTTTTGAATCAATCGCGGCTGCTTGATTTGCGAGCGTTTGCGTTGGGAGCTTTAAAGCGACAGAGGTTGCTGACATAGAAAGGAGAGGTAACACCGTTTGGTTTTGACTCAAGGATTCGTTTAATTACCGATCCAAACGTCAAGTAGAGATGAGAAACCTGATCGAAGGAGAGCTCAAAAGAAAATTTTATACATCCTCAAGACCCGTAACTATAAAAAGCGCCCGACCTTCTCAGGACGGGCGCTTGGTTAATTTTTAATATCCTCTGGACTAGCCAAAGGTCACAACTTCTTCCTCACTGGGAGGGACTTCGTCGTCACCAGAAGGAACATCTTCCGCAGGTGCTGAATCACCACCGCCGCTTCCTTCACGGAGAGCTGCACGCCGGGACATTTTCACGCGGCCTTTATCATCAATGCCAATGCACTTGGCAGTGATCACATCACCCTTCTTGCAAACATCTTCGACTTGATTTACACGCCCTTCCTCAAGTTCGGAGATGTGAACGAGTCCGTCCTTACCAGGAAGCACTTCCATGAAGGCACCGAAGGTGGTGACGTTCATAACTTTACCAGTGTAAGTCTTTCCGATCTCCACTTCGGCGAACATCATATCGATCATGTTCTTGGCAGCCTCAAGTCCTTCCTGCTTAGAAGCATAGATGTGAACAGTGCCATCGTCTTCGATGTTAAGCTCAGCACCAGATTCAGCCTGGATGGCTTTAATATTCTTACCGCCAGGTCCAATGAGCTCGCCAATACGATCTTGCGGGATGGTAACAGTCTCGATTCGAGGAGCATACGGACTCAATTCACCAGGCTCACTAATGGACTCAGCCATCTTCGCAAGGACATCCCCACGGCCTTCGAGAGCGAGGTCAATCCCTTCTTCAAGAATAGAGAGAGGAATGCCGGGAAGCTTGAGGTCCAGCTGGTAACCGGTGACACCTTCGCTGGTTCCACACAATTTAAAGTCCATATCACCATAGAAATCTTCAGAACCAATGATGTCGAGAATCACGACATGCTTGGTCATGTTACCATCAGCATCCTGCTCAGTCACAAGACCGGTGGAAATACCCGCAACAGGACGAATCATGGGAACACCTGCGTCGAGAAGAGCCATAGTGCCGGCGCAAACGGTAGCCATCGAAGTGGAACCATTTGATTCCATCACCTCGGAGGAAATCCTCATGGAGTATGGGAAGTCTTCAGTGGAGGGAAGCATAGGAGCAATGGAGCGCTCAGCAAGAGCACCATGACCAATCTCACGACGGTTCATGCCCCCGAAACGACCAGTCTCACCAACCGAGAATGGTGGGAAGTTATAGTGAAGGAAGAAGTTCTTCGAATCCTCACCACCAGCGTAGTTGTCGACGTAGAGTTTCTCGTCGGCGGGTGCAAGGGTGCAAATCCCTAGAGCTTGGGTCTCACCACGAGAGAAGATCGCGGAACCATGCACCCGAGGCAGCGTCCCAATTTCTCCATAAAGAGTGCGAAGGTCGCGAAGCTTGCGACCGTCGGCACGGACTCCTTTTTCCATGATGGAAACGCGGAAGGCTTTTTTCTGAATGTATTCGAAAACCTGCTCGATTTCGAACTCAGTGGTCTCAGGGAATTTTTCTTTAATCGCAGTTTCTACTTCGTCGCGAAGAGCACCTACCTTTTTACCCCGCTCTACTTTGGAAGCAGCATAGATGGCGTCCTCAATCCGGTCACCAGCGACAGCGTATCCGATCTCAAGAAGATCTTCCTTGGCCACGGTGACTTTGTAGTCGCGCTTTTCTTTACCAGCAAGTTTCATAAGTTCTTCCTGTGCCTCAACGATCTGTGTAACAGCAGCTTGGGCGAAGTGGAGAGACTTTTTGAACTCTGCATCAGGAATCTCATCAGCAGCACCCTCGATCATGATGACGTCGGTCTTGTTCCCGACATAGATGAGGTCAAGATCGGAGTCTTCGCGTTGTTCGAAGGTGGGATTGATGACAAATTCGCCGTCGATGCGTCCAACGCGAACGGCGCCGATGGGGCCAGCGAAGGGAATGTCGGAAATCGCAAGAGCGGCCGAGGCACCATTCATGGCGAGCACATCAGCATCGTTTTCCTGATCGGCGCTCAAAAGAAGAGCGATGATCTGGGTGTCATAGAGATAACCCTTTGGGAAGAGCGGACGCAGCGGGCGGTCCGTCATGCGGCAAGTCAGGATCTCTTTCTCGGTCGGACGACCTTCGCGCTTGAAGTAACCGCCGGGAAAAGTTCCAGCAGCAGAGGCACGTTCTTTATATTCCACCGAAAGGGGGAACCAAGTCTGACCCTCGCGAATTTTTGTTTGTGAAACAGCCGAAACCATTACGATGGTCTCTCCCATCTGAACGGTGACTGCTCCGTCGGCCAATTTGGCCAATTTTCCGGTCTCAATAACCAGAGGACTCGGCCCAACGTTGGCCGTTACATTTTGTATACTCATTGTCTTTGTTTTTTGAATCACGTCGGGACCCTCCCGTGCGATTTTTTGGTTAAATACGGAGTGGTTTTCCCGGTCTTAATTTTGGGTGGGAAACCCGCTCCGCTGAAGGCGCCGCTATCAAATCGCGACTGCTCTCGAAAGCAAAAGAACCACAGTGAACATCACCGTGGCTTTTTGCAGATCATTTTACTTGCGCAAGTCGAGTGCTTTCAACACCGACTCGTAACGTTCACCTGACTTATCCTTGAGATAATCAAGGAGTTTGCGGCGGCGCGCCACGAGGCGGAGAAGTCCGCGCCGTGAGGCAAAATCTTTGTTGTGCTCATTCATGTGCTCGGTCAAGTGCTTGATCCGCTGCGTCATGAGGGCAATCTGGAAGTCGGCGCTCCCGGTGTCATTTTCACTTTGCTTGAAGTCAGCAAGGTTGATTCCGTAATCGTTAGTCATTTTGGTGATAATCGGGATGAGTCGAGCCACTTGATTGCAGCCAAACCGTCCTTCGACGGGCGGGAGATAGGTCAGGATTGGGAATAACTCAACCTTTTTCGGATAAATTTGGCTTCGCTTACTCGACTACGACCTCGCTAGGATCCCAAGTCACCTTGGGATATTCCAAATTCATTCTGTCCATGGCATGGGTCACGATTTGAGCCACCGCCATGTCACGATACCATTTGTAGTCCGCTGGGATAATAAACCAAGGAGCCTGATCGGTGCTCGTTCGCTCGAAAACATCTTCATATGCAACCTGAAAATCATCCCACTTCGCACGGTCCTCGAGGTCCTCAGGGAGGAATTTCCAGTGCTTCTCCGGCCGATCAAGCCGAGCTTGCAAACGCCGTTTTTGCTCTTCTTTGGAAATGTGCAGAAAAAACTTCAAAACCGTAGTGCCTTCATCGACGAGCATTTGCTCAAAATCCACAATATGCTTGTAGCGCTTTTGCCAAACCTTCTCAGGAGCAAGATTTTTAACTCTCACCGCGATGATATCTTCGTAGTGGCTTCGATTAAACACCGCGATCTCTCCCTTTGCCGGAACAACCTTGTGAACTCGCCATAAGAAATCGTGCGACAACTCCCGGGTCGACGGGGCCTTAAACGGAGTCACCCAAACCCCTTGAGGATCGACACGCGAAAATAACTTCCTGACACATCCGTCTTTGCCTCCGGTGTCCATAGCCTGCATGACAATGAGCAATCTCTTCTTACCCTCAGCATAAAGGACCCGTTGCTGGTTCGCCACCTTGCTTCGGAGCCCTTGAAAAATCGGCAACACTTCCTCCTTAGGCCGACCAAGAATCCCCAAAGTTGTCGTAGTAATATCGTCCAACTTCACCTGTTCACCAGGCCTGACGATGCACTTATTTGTGAATTCCTCACCAAGCATGCCCAAACAATCCTTGCCCCCGCTGCTCATGCAAGAAAAAGGTCGGGAAATCGACAATTCCGACCTTCCGACAAACGTCACGATTTCACTATTGCCGAAGCCCACCCCTTTCGAGTCTATTACTTTTGTCACCATGCCGAATCCTTCTCCCGAAATACTCCGTGCCGCCGTCCACATCGGAGCGAGCCACGCTTCTATGATCATCCTTCGCATTAGCGAGGACGGCACCGAGGAACGAGTCGACTTCCTCGAAAAGAATATCCCACTGGGACGCGACATTTTCGGCTACGGAAAAATTCTCGCTTCTACCATTGAGCAAGCCGTTAGTGTCATCCGTGGGTTTCAGGAATCCCTCGCCGAACTGGGCCTCCATGATATTCCCGTACGCGCTGTCACTACCAATACGCTTGATGAAGCCGCGAACGCTGAAGTCTTTCTCAATCGCCTCCACATCGCCTGCAAATGGCAATTTAAATCACTCGATGATGGAGAAATGACACGCCTCGTATTCCTTAAGACCCGCCGTCGGCTCGAAGACACCCCATCAATGCAGCGTCGCAACACTATCGTTGCGCACGTCGGCCCCGGCAACGCCCGCCTTATTCTTTCCAAAAGAGGCCGTATTGTCCGCTATCAATCTTATCGCCTCGGCACTCACCGTTGCTGGGAACGCCTACAATCCCCCGACCTAACTGGCGAACCTATCATTCGTCTCATACGCGAACAAATTTCCGGACTCATCGCCCAAATTCTCTACGACTTTGGTGAGGAAGATGTCGAAGATCTAATCATGATCGGCACCGAGATTCAAATGCTGGCGCCCTATCTTTCCAAACCACACAAAACTAAATCCCGCTACCGCATCCTGCGACAACTCACCTCAGACATTGCTTCCCTCACTGAGCCAGAGCGCGTGAAAAGCTATAACCTCGATTACCAAACCGCCGGCACGGTTCTTCCTGCTCTCGTCATAAATGCCTCCATTGCCGAATCCTTTGGCCTCGAGACCCTTCGCGTCTCACCTTCCGATTACGAAGAAGGCCTTCTAACCGACCTCGCCCACCCCGACGCGGCGCACGACGAACTCAAATCTCAGCTCCTTCACTCCTCAAAACTCACCGCCAAAAAATTCGGCTGTGATATGCGACACGCCCGCCATGTCGCACACCTCAGCGGACGCCTTTTCGAAGAGACCCGCAACCTTCACGGCCTCAGCGACCACGAAGCCCTCCTCCTTGAAGTCGCTGCTCTTCTTCATGAGGTGGGAAATCACATCTCACCAAAATCCCACGAGCTCCACGGGCTCTATATCATCCGTCACTCCGAAATTTTTGGCCTCAGCGATCATGACCGGCTTCTGGTCGCTCTGATCACCCGCTACCATCGTAAAGCTGCGCCCCAACTTTCGCACCTCCACTACGACAAACTTACTCAGGCCGATCGGATCCGAGTCGCAAAGCTCTCCTCAATACTGCGAGTCGCCGACGCCTTGGAACGGACCCACTCCCAGCGAATCAAAGACCTTACGGTCTCTCTGGGTGAAGGTAAAGCTACCATCAACCTTGAAGGGATTCTCGACGCTTCAGCCGAGCGCCTTGCCCTTCCCTCCAAAGCAGATCTTTTCCAAAACCTCTTCGGCCTCAAACTCATCCTCAGCGAGAACGCGTAAGCCTACCCTCAACTTTTAATCCCTCCTACTCAGCTCTATAACCTCATGAAGCCTCCTTATATTAACCGCGAACTTTCTTGGCTTGAATTCAACCAGCGGGTCCTCAATGAAGCCTTGCGCTCCGACCTCCCCATCCTCGACCGCGTAAAATTTCTCGCAATCACTGGGTCAAATCTCGATGAATTCTTCCAAGTTCGCACCGGGGGACTTCATACTCTTCACGCATCCGCACCTACCGTTCACGACATCTCCGGTATGGACGTAGGCTCCCAACTGAATGCAATCGAAAAGCGGGTTCGCCGTTTTAAAAAAGATCAGGAAAGACTCTTTCAAAAAGAACTCCTCCCTTCCCTCGCTAATGCGGGCCTCCCTCTGCACACCATGGCAGATCTAACCCTGGAGCAAGTCGAAAATCTTTCGCACTACTATGAGTCCAGCGTTGAGCCTTTACTTTCCCCTCTCATCCTAACCGCCGAGAACTCTCGCACTGTCATTCCCTCCCTCAGCATTTGTCTCGCACTGTCGATCCACGACCCAAAGACATCCGAATCCCGGATTGTCATCGTCCCTCTCCCGCCCACAGTCCCCCGAACCGCGCTAGTCAACGAAGGCGGTTTCGTTCTTCTCGAAAATCTCGTGGCTCACTTCTGCTCCTCTCTTTTCCCCGGCGAAGAAATCAAAGCCCACACTGCTTTTCGCCTCACCCGTAATACCGACATTCCAGCGAACGAAGACGAGGCCTACGATTTCGCAGAAGAAATCCATCAGGTCGTCACCGCCCGCGGCCAATCCTTTCCCGTCCGCCTTCAAACTTCACAAGATAACGATCTCACAAAGGAGCTCATTAAACTCCTCGACCTAGATCTCCAAAAAGTTTTCCTCACTAAAAACGCCCCTCTTGCTCTTGCCGATCTCTTTTCAATTGCGATGGCTGAAGGCTACAACCACCTCCGCACTGCTCCTATCTCAGGAGCAGAATCACCACAAATCGACCCTACCCGAAGCATTTTTGGAATCCTCGACCAAGAACAAGACATTACGCTCGTTCATCCCTACCAAAGCTATCGCCCAGTCGTCCGCTTTATCGAAGAAGCCTCCCGCGATCCTCATGTTCTAGCGATTAAACAAACTCTCTATCGCACCGCCAAAAATTCTCAGATAGTGGATGCCCTCATTCACGCCGCTAAATCCGGCAAGCAAGTCACTGCGCTCGTTGAACTCAAAGCACGCTTCGACGAGGCTCACAACCTCGAACGTGCCGAAGAGCTTCGGCGCGCCGGAGCCCAAGTTCTTTACGGTGTCAAAGGCCTCAAAACCCACGCCAAAGTGACCCTCGTCATTCGTAACGAAGACGGAAACCTCAAACGCTACGTCCATCTCGGCACCGGAAACTACAACGAAATAACGGCCCGCTTTTACACTGACATCTCCTATCTCACCTGCCGCCCCGAATACGGCACAGATGCCTCCATCTTCTTTAACGCGGTCACCGGCCGCACCAAGCTCGAGAATTTTCGTGTTCTCGTCCCCGCGCCCACTCAAATCAAACGCACACTCATTAGCCTCATTGAAGAAGAAACTTCCCGCGCCCTCGAAGGCGAAGAAGCCCGTATCATGGCTAAAATGAATTCCCTGCAAGACAAAGAAATGATCGATGCCCTTTATGCCGCATCCAAAGCCGGAGTTGAAATCAAACTAAATATCCGGGGTATTTGTTGCCTCAAACCCGGCGAGCGAAAAGAAGCTAGGAACATCAAGATCGTCTCCATCGTGGACCAACAACTCGAGCATATGCGCATCTTTCACTTCCATCAAGGGGGAGATAATGAAGTCTATATTTCATCGGCCGACTGGATGACGCGTAACCTTGAAAAGCGCGTCGAGCTCATGACTCCTATCGTGGATCGGGCCTCTAAAAAACTGCTTATCGGCATCCTCAAGAGTTGCTTCCGCGACAATCAAAATGGCTATCTTATCCAGCCTGACGGTTCCTCAAAACGCATCGAACGCAAAAAAGGCGAAGGCCGCTTCCGCATGCAAGCCCACCTGACCCAGTTATTCGCCCGACAAGCTGCCGCCGCCCAACAAGCTCGCTCTAGCTCTCTCGAACCGCACCTCCCTAAAGACTAAAATCGTCAATAGCTGAGATCTTCAGCTACACTCTCCCTAAACCTTAACTGCGGCAATCTCACCTGTACTGTCGGCGAAACGTTTCATCTTCACACCCATCATACGGGCCTGGGTTAGCCATAAGTTCGCAAGCGGTGTCCCTTCTGGCATATTGATGTGTTGCCCAGTTTTTACCCGATTACCACCACCCGCCATAATAATCGGCAAATCATTGTATTGATGGGTCGAACCATCACCAAGGCCCGAGCCATAGGTAAAGAGCGTGTTATCCAGCAGGGTACTACCGTCAGCCTCCATAACCCCCTCCATCTTCTCAAGAAGGTAGGCATATTGCTCCATGTGGAAGCGGTCCACTTTCAGAAGTTGTTCGATCATTTTAGTCTGATTATGCGACATCCCATGGTGGCTCATCGGCTTGTCAAAAAGCCCATCAAAAAGATAGGGTGTATCCCAACGCTCTGGACCCACCATAAAGGTTGCCACATTGGTCAATCCCGACTGCAGGGCAATTACCATCAAATCACCCATCAGGCGGATATACTCGCCCCTTGGCAAATAGGCCTCCGCAGGCTCGTCAAACGAAACCTTGGCCAACTCGCCTTTCATAGACTCCAAGCGATCCATCTGCGTTTCGATCGAACGGATAGAATCAAAATACTCAGCAAACTTCTGTCCATCAGTATACCCCAAATCTTTTTCCATCGATCGAGCATCTTCTAAAACCAAATCAGTTACGTCCCGATAGCGATCAATTTCCTTAGTCGAAAACAAGCGGCGATACATCTTTCTCGGGTCGCGAACCGACGGAGCCAAATGCCCCGTGCCGTACCACGAAATATTGTCGAAGTAGATCGACTCCTTATTATCCTTATGGCTGTTACAGCTGAACTCCAACGTTGAAAATGGCGTTTCTTTTCCAGCCACATCTGCCACCAAATGATCCAGCGTCCGATTGAGTGGCCAGGCCGTTCCTTTAATAGTATAGGGGGGAGCACTACTTAGATAGCAGGATGCACACTGCGCGTGCACATCCGTTCCTTGTTGGAAAGTTCGATCCATCCCCGTGATCAGATTGATCTTATTCTTCAGGCCCGAAAGTGGCATCATCGTGGGAGTCAAGTGATCTAAACTTCTAACGCTGAAATTAGGATCTTGCTTGTCGAGAGAACGTCTGAGACTCCCCAGATTTCCTTTAGGAATAGTCGCATCTGCCTCACCTGGGAAAAAACCGCGCCTCACCACTCCGATCGGCACATAAAAGTGAGCCATCCGCTTGGCCACTCCACTAGTCAAAGTTTTCGCTGCATAACTTTCCATCCAAGGCAAAGCCAGTGCAGCTCCACCCAATCCTCGTAAAAATCCTCGTCGTGTCGTCATCGTATCACATTTTAGTTATTTGCTTGGCTTGCCTTAGCCCGGAAGGGTTTACTGAAAACCACTCCACGTAAGATCGACTTCATCCGATATCCCTTAACCTCGGATTTTTTAACGATCTCATCGAGTGCAATTTGATCGGCCGGTCCTAATTGCCGCCCTAGTGAAAAAGCCAATAAGTGTCCCGTTAATCCCCGCACAAATCGCTCCTTCTCAAGAAGAAGAGCATCCTTAAACTCCACCACATTGGTGAATTTATGCTTTCGAAAAAGCACGCCTTCCATATCGACCTTGCGGCCATTCTGATATTTTTCACGCCACTTCCCGATCGCATTAAAATTCTCCAGCGCAAATCCAAGCGGGTCGATCTGTTCATGGCATCCACGACAATCAGACCGCTCCCGGTGCATTGATAACCTCTCACGCAAAGTTAGATGTTCTTCGCCCTCTTTAGGCTTTTCTCCAAGAGTTGGGACATCCGCCGGCGGGGGCTCAGGTGGGTTATTAAAAATCACTCCCGCCAACCAGGCACCACGAGTAATTGGTTGAGTTCGCTCCGGCCCGGAAGTCATGGTCATCACCGCTGCATTCGTGATAAGTCCGCCCATCCGCCGATCTTCCACCGCCACGCGGTGGAAATCAAGAACACCGACCTGCCCACGTCGTTTCTTAGCCGGATTCCCGAGCTTCCCATAAGACTCTTCCAAATGACCTGAACGATAAGTAAAACTAGAATCAATAAATTCGGTTACTGGAAGATTTTCAATGAGGACGGTCTCAAAGAGCAGCAAAGGCTCCATCATCATGTGCATACTATCGCGATAAGCCAAAAAGTAGAAATCGGGAAATTTCTCGGGATCCGGAACCGACGAAATGATTCGATCCAACTGCAACCACTGAGCCGGAAAGCTATCGCAAAAGCGTTTTAATTTCGGATCCGCCAGCATCCGCACGAAGTGCTTTTGCAAACCTTCTTCTTTTAACAACTCACCCGACTCAGCCGCTTTCAAAAGCTCTTCGTCCGGCAAACTCCCCCAGAGAAAAAAGGACAACCGGGAGGCCAGTTCGAATCCCTCACTATCAGTTCCAGAGCCGTCGTAGAGGTAAAGAAACCTCGGCGAAGAAATGATCGCGGCAGCCACCAACTTCATCGCATCAGTGAATTCAACTCCTCGCGCAAGCTGTTTTTCAACGAAGCCAACATAGCGGTCCACCACTTCACTCTTAAGCCGGCCCCGAAAAGCTCTGCGCAGAAACTTCCAAAGCCGCTCTCGCACCACCACTTTCACCTCCCTCTTTTCACGAGGATCCAAGACGAAAAACTCTTTCCAAATACCAACCCGGCGTGGACCAAAATCCTGACTCCCTGTGATTGACTGTCCCAGCTTCAAGAACGATTCCATTAGCAAGGGCGACATGGAAAGGTGATCAGCCTGTGTGTCAAAGCCATGCTCCGCCCGAAGGTCCTGTGGAAAAGCGGAGACACCCGCTAATCTGGGTTCAATTAATTGGGACTTCCCGAGCGGACGACTCCCAACCCTAATCAAATTATCCATCTTTCCGGAAGCCGGTTTAAAGTATCCTTTGTGATCCCTGATCATTCTCTCCGGGAGACTGTAAACCGTGCATGTAAGGCCTAAGAGATCCTGAACTGCATTGTGATACTGAAATCGATTCATCCGTCGGATCGGAGTCGGGGAGAATAACTTTTTCTTGGAAACCGCCTCCAACCGCAACGCCTCTAGATCAGCAAGCAATTGCTTTCTCTCGCCCACTTCAAGCGGCGGTTCATCCTCTGGGGGCATTTCCTCAAAATCAATGGCATCAATAATTTGCTGTAATAGTTCCAGATCACCTTTGAGATGATCTAAATCGGTGATCTCCAAAAGATTCGTCTTCCCCTTCACCTTTCCGTCTTTCCCGTGGCATTGAACGCAATTTCTTTGGAGCACCTCAAGAACCTCGGCACCATTAAGGGCACTAAAGAACATCAGAAATGTCAGTTTAAGCATTCGCACCTCAAGAATACTTTTCTCAAAACCCTCATCTTGCGAGCTTTCTCTTGTCAAAGCACCAATGCCATCAGAACGTTTTGACGTGAAGTTTCTTAAATTAATTGCCCTCTTGACGGTTTCCCTCCATGCAGAAACGGTCCGCAATCTCAAATATGATTCAAAGCACGAGCGAAACACTCTCGATTTCTATCCGGCCCTCAAGAAGGACGAAAAACCAGCTCCCGTCTTCGTCTGGTTCCACGGCGGGGGATTTCGTAACGGTGATAAAAACCAGATCGAAAAGTATGGTCGTTCCACTTTAAACAAATTCCAAAAAGCCGGTTATGCCGTCGTGAGTTGTAACTATCCTTTTCTCAGTAAAGACATGGAATATCGCGAAATCGTGGATCACTGCGGACGGGCCGTAAAATTTGTCCGCTCTCAATCAAAGCGCTGGAATATCGATCCAAACCGACTCGCCTGTGGAGGCGTCTCAGCTGGAGCTCTAATTAGCCAATTTCTCGGTTACCACGATGACCTAGCAGACCCGGAAGCAAAAGACCCAATCGATAAACTAAGTTCACGTCCCGGCGTAGTCGTTGGCGTTATGCAACCCATTGGAACCAAGGACTTCGCACTTGGTTTTATGGAAAAGGGTGAAGCTCCACTTTTCCTTTACTCAAACGCAAGACCCATCGACTTCATTCACCCACCCAAGCAACTTGAACTCATTCGGGATAAAGCAAAATCGCTGGGCATTCCGGTGGAAGCCTATGGCGGTCCGCGCAACAAACTTCCCCAAGTAAAAAAAGGCGAGAACTGGATCGACCTCCAGCTGAAGTTCTGCAACGAGCACCTCAAAGTAAGCTCTTAGCTCTTCAGCGCCTTGCCAGTGCCACACCTAGTATAAACCTAGGCGAAGAACTATTCGCGAGAATCGCAGGAAAACGAAAGGCCACCTTCTAGGCTGCGTATGGTTGTTCTATGAGATATCTCCTCTATTTCCTTCTTACTTTCACGGTCTTTGGCAGCGATTCCCTATTTAATGGTACAGACCTCACCGGTTGGAAATCAGATGCTAAGGGCGACTTTGCTTATTGGAGCGCCAAAGATGGCGTTCTCCACTGTCAGTCTGGCCCCAAGAGAAAAGGATCCGTTCTTTGGACCACTAAAGAATTCCAAGACTTCACTCTCACTCTGGAATACAAACTAGGGCATGGCACCATCGACTCAGGTGTGATGTTGAAAAAAAACCACGATCAAATCCAGATCGGCATCTCCGGCTCCCTAAAGCGTGACCTAACCGCCTCTCCCTACATTCCAGGGAAAGGTTACCCAATCGAAGGCAAGGAAGCTATTGCTGCCGTGAAACCCAAGGAATGGAATGTTCTGAAAATTGAAGTGAAAGGAAGCACCTACAAAACCTGGCTCAACGGGGTCAAAGCAGTCACCTACGATTCAAAATCTGCCATCGAAAAAGGCCCCCTCGGACTCCAACTCCACGGTAATCGCGATATGTCGATCTCCTTTCGTAAAATTGAGATCATCGAACATAAATAACACAGCCACCTTCTAGTCATCCGATTCAGTAGGGAAAAACCTAGTATCGCCCTCAAGAGCGACACCCCAAAAAAAGCCCCTGGAATCCTATTCCAGAGACTTTCTGTAATTCTAGATCTGCTAAACCGTGCAGATATCGATAGCCTGCTTGAGAGAGGTCAAAGGATCATTTTTCGGTCTAAATTCCTGACCGAGATATCCCTTGTAACCCAACTTCGCTAAGGCTTTACAAATACCCACATAGTTCAACTCCTGGGTATCATCGATCTCGTTACGTCCCGGAACACCTGCGGTATGAAAGTGGGAAATGGCATCAATGTGCTTACTGAAGGTTGCAATGCAATCTCCCTCCATAATCTGCATGTGGTAGATGTCATACAAAAGCTTAAAGCGCTCAGACCCGACCTCTTTGACGAGATCAGCGCCCCACTGGGTGCGATCGCAAAGGTAATCCCGATGATCCTTCTTGGAGTTTAAGAGCTCCATCGAAATTGTAATGTTGTGCTTCTCGGCAATCGGCATGATTCGCTTCACCCCCTCGGCACAGTTTTTCAAACCCTCTTCGTCGGTGAGGCCACGACGATTTCCGGAGAAAGCAATCACTTGAGGAACATTCCCGGCTTTGGCAGCAAGAGGAATGATCTCTTCATAGATTTTCACGAGAGTGTCGTGGTTTTCCTTTTTTTCAAAAGAGGTGCCAATTCCACCAATTCCCTTGATGGGACGAGGACGACCCATCGCGCATTCAAGTCCGTGCTTGGCAACAGTCTCCCACTGGTTAGGAAAAAGGATCTCGATCGATTCAATCTCCATTTTCTTTACCTCGACGCAGAATTGATCAAGCGGAATGTTTCCAAAGCACCAATGACAAACTGAATGCTTAAACTCGGCTCCGGCTTTCGCCGCATCTTCTTCAGCAGCTTTAACTTGTGCTCCCAGAGCGGAAAAAACGGCGGCAGTAGCAGCGCTACCCGAAAGGGCGGTAAGTGATTCTCTTCGGTTCATAGTTGAGATTAATACAGGACAAGAAGCCGTTCTTTGTCGAGAAATGAAAAGATTCATTTTGCGAAGGCGGTCAAACACCCTAAGCAAGGATTTCGCGGATGACCTTTCCATGAACATCGGTCAAACGGCGGTCGATACTATCCTTCCGAAATACCAATTTTTCGTGATCAATCCCAAGTAGGTGGAGAATGGTGGCATGAATATCATACACTTGCGTGGGATTTTTGCGGTCCGCTGGTTTGTAACCCCACTCATCGCTCTCACCATGAGTGACACCGCCACGCACTCCGCCCCCAGCAAGCCAGTTGGTGAACACGTGAGGATTATGATCACGCCCTTTGCTGCCTTGTGTCGAAGGCATGCGCCCAAATTCAGTAGTCCAAAGAATCACGGTATCTTCGAGCATTCCACGTTGTTTCAAATCCTTGATGAGGGCGGCCGTTCCAATCGCCATACCACGCGAAAGCGGACCATGTTCACGTTCGATATCTTCGTGACTATCCCAGTTACGCCGCGGAAAGCCGTTGTCATTGCCCGACCAAATCTGCACGAACTTTACTCCTCGCTCCAAAAGGCGACGCGCAGAAAGGCACTTACGGCCAAAGGCATCGGCCTCTTCCTTCCAATTAATTTCCTTCGGCCACTTTGTACCATCAGATGAAAGGCCATACATTGACTTGATATAATCCGGCTCACCGGAGAGATCGAGTGCTTCAGGCGCGGCCAGTTGCATTCGTGCAGCCAGTTCGTAGCTTTGAATCCGAGCCTCTAAACGCGAATCGCCAGAACGTTGTTCCGCATATTGCCGATTCAATTTGCCAAGCAAGCTTCCGGCATCTTTCTCAGCCTGTGGCGTAAGATATTTTGCACTCTCGTGAGGGAAAAGATGGGTAATCGGCTCACTCGTTCCCGGACGGATGATCGTTCCCTGATGAACCGTCGGCAAAAAGGCCGAAGCCCAATTCTTGGGACCATTTGAAGCATATCCTCGATGATCAGGAAGAACCACAAAAGTGGGTAGATTATCGTTTAGGCTTCCCAACCCATAACTCACCCACGACCCCATTCCCGGAAATCCAGGACGATCAAAACCCGTAGCCTGCAGGTAGGTTGCCTGGCTATGAACTCCGGTCCTCCCTGTCATATTATGAATAAAGGCCATTTCATCCACCACCTCGCCCAAGGGCGAGACGGTCTCTCCCAGCAACTTACCGCAAGCCCCATGCGGCGCGAAGTCCCACACCGGTTTTTTCCAAGGACCTAGACCATTTTGAAAAGCTTCCACATGCTCTCCAAAATCTGATTTTTCACCGTGTCGCTTAACCAACTCTGGCTTGTAATCAAAGAGATCCAAATGGCTCGCCGCACCAGCCATGAAGAGCTGGATCACCCTTTTCGCCTTGGGCCGATGATGAGCTTCTTGCAAAACTCCGCCACCCCGGGCCTCACCTCCAAGAAGAGAGGACAAGGCGACCCCTCCGAGGCCGCCACCGGATTGCCACAAAAAATCACGTCGGTTTGTCATCGCTTCAATCCACGTAAGAAAACTCACTCATATTAAAAACCAATCGGACCAAAGCCGCCATACCATGGGAACTAGCATAGCTCTCTAAAAGGCCTCGTTCCTCTAGTCTTACGGGCCTCCCGAGAGAACGTGCAATTAACTCCTCCACGGGGTCCTCCTCCTTTTTAAGATCAACCGCAACGTGTTCCGCCATACGAAGAATGAAACGGTTATTCAACATCGCAAGAGCTTGTAGCGAAGTCGTCGTTTCACTCCTCTTATCAACCAACAAGGAAGGGTCAGCACAATCTAGAGCATCCATAAATGGCTGGGGTTGAGACCGAACCAGAAAACGGTAAATAGAACGGCGATGAGTCGCCGGATCATCAGGATCTGCTTTGTGATATTGGTAATGCGGAGAGTGTTGAGGCTTCTCAATAATAAAATCCTGAAAGGACGGGCCTCCCATTTTGAGGTTCATTTTTCCGGCCACCGTAAGGACGGTGTCACGGACCACCTCCGCTTCAAGACGTCTTCGATTCTGCCTCCAGAGAAACCGATTCGAGCCATCTACTGAAGCATTTTGAGGATGCCCCGAGCTTCTTTGACGATAGGTTTCGCTCAGAAGAATCATACGATGAAGTTTTTTTAATGACCCACCGCCATCACGAAATTCAACCGCTAACCAGTCGAGTAATTCGGGATTTGTCGGTTTTTCACCGATCCGGCCAAAATCATTGGCGGTCTCAACCAGCCCAACTCCAAAGTGCTGTTGCCAAACCCGGTTAACAATGCTTCGCCAAGTGAGCTTATTTTTGGGATGCACCACCCAATTGGCCAACGCGACCCTGCGATCTCCTTCCAAGTGATTCGCTGGGAGATCGAATGAATTTACGCCCTCCACAATTCCGGGAACCGGAGCAGGCCCTACTACATCAAGTGGGCTAGTCACGTCACCTCGATCCAGGATACGTATCTCTCGTGGATTTCCATTCACATGACCGCGGCCCATGAAATTTCCATTTCCGTGATGAACATTGGCCGCATATACCCTTTGAGGTTTAGGGAGGGCCGAGACCTCTCTCTCCAATGCTTTCACCTCGTCCGCAAATTGCTTTTCCTTTTTTAATAAGCTTCCCGCATGTTTTTGCAGAAGGTGATCATACCGCTTCTTCTCCTTGGGATCAATTTTCGTGACCCCAGTGCCAGTTCTACCATCAATCAGATTAGCACGTCCCCACCTTGGCATAGCCTGGATGGAATCGAGAGCCTCTACTTTTTTCGGCATCAAAGATTTGCCATTTGAAATCACCTTCACCTCACTCAGAGCAAAGATCCAATCATTGCTCAAAGGTCCTCCGGCATGACGGCGACTCCACAACTTAGTTGCTACTATTCGAACAAAACGAGCCCTCTTTCCCTGCCCCTTGATTACGATAGGCCCTGCTCCTGGGCGGGAGAAGTCGGCCTCGGTTTGATCCGCTAAAATTGATTTGGTAACAAATTCCTCGTCATCAGAAATCTCGACCCGGAAACGATGGGGAAATCCAAAATCTGGGAATCCATACTCATCCGCAGGAAAAATCTCCACTTCCCCCAATGGCAAGGAACTTCCCAAATCGACCTGCACCCACTTCACCGCATCCTGTTTGGCCGAAACCTGGCTGTGGTATCCATATCGATCTGATCGTTTATCCTCAGACCCAGTGACCAATTTCTCCAGCTTCTTGAGCTCAGGGGTCTTAGCAACGTCGATATCAGCTCGAACTTTTGTTAACTTAGATTGCTCCGCCGAGATCCGCGCTACCAGGTTCTCGCGCTTTTGAACGACCACCGGATCCAAATCATACTCGCGGTCGGACCGATCAAGAGCAGCGAAAATCGATTGCAAGGAATAGTAGTCCTTCATTGTGACCGGATCCGCCTTATGGTCGTGACACTGGGCGCATTGCACCGTGAACGAACAGAAAGTCGTCATGACTGCGGTCACCATATCGTCACGGTCCAGATGGCGCGCTACCTTCCCATCGATTTTACTCTCGGGAACCTCGGCATGTCCGATGAGATCCCATGGCCCCGCAGCCAAAAATCCAGTGGCCTCGATCCCGTCACGGCGATGGGGCAGGAGTCTATCTCCGGCGATCTGCTCCCTTACAAATTCCGCGTAGGGTTTGTCCTCATTGAATGCGCGAATTACGTAATCTCGATAAGGCCAAGCATGATTTCGGGGCTGGTCTTTATCGTATCCGTGAGTCTCTCCGAAATGAACCACATCAAGCCAGTGCCGCGCCCAGCGTTCACCATATCGAGGCGAGGCCAAAAGTTCATCCACCAATTCCCGATAAGCCTCAGGCCTTTCGTCTTGCACGAAGGTATCCATCCTTTTTGGTGAAAGGGGCATTCCCCAAAGATCGAAAGCCAAACGACGCGCCAAAACCCGCTTTTCTGCAGCACCCGAAGAAGTGAGCCCAAGTTGCCTCTGCTTCGCCCGAATAAACCGATCCACAATTACCTTCTCAGCCCCGGACGGAACCTCAGGACGCTCAAGGGGCTGCATTGACCACCATACTTCTTGGCCATTCAGACCAATAAGGGTCATTAGAAGGACAAAGGCAAAGCGCATCTCGGACGACAGCAAAGCAGTAAACCGAACACTGATAAAACAAAAAAACACAAGGCCATGAGACCTTGCGCTTTGGTAATTTGGTTCTGAAAAGGACGCTTACTTCCGACGACGAATGAAAAGCAGACCAAGACCTGTGAGGCCAAGAAGGGCCGAAGAAGGCTCCGGGACGGGGGTCAACCCACCAAAATCACCGATCGTTTGAATAGTTAGAGATAGTCCTAACTCAGTCTGAGCAGTGAACTCTCCAGTTGGGCGAGGATCGTCGTCAAGATTCATAAGGAGGCGGGGAGCTGGAAAAGTGTCAACTCCTGCAGAAGCTGGATCTCCGGGGGCAGCTCCAGTTTCCCAATAAGCCGCTAGGATATCCCCACCAATAGTCGCAAGGACATTTCCACCACCCACACTTGCCGTTCCGGTGCCGAGACCATTGAAGTCTCCGCCAACGTTGGTATCGAATAAGTCGTAAGCTCCAGCGGGGACCCCAAGAAGATTTGAACCGGCCGCCGTGATGGTGGTTTCATTTCCAGCAACGGACTTGTTATTTGTCGCCGAGCCAGTGTGCCATCCCATGCGATTACCAGCATTCCGAGCCGTATAACTGGTAAAATTCAGCACAGGAATTTCGAGGCCGTTATAACCGTCAGCATTTCCATTGGCATATGCAGAACTCGAAAGACTGCGCCCGATGATAACGAGATCTACGCCATCAAGGGCCGATTGAGTGCTCGCTGCGTTGAAATTTGAGAAATCTCCTGCCGCGGTCACATTAGCATCCGAGTAATTCGCAGCCAGAAAAGCCTCTATTTCCGAAGTGTCTGATGCAGAAACCAAGATGTTTGCCGCAGACGCTATACCGACTGTAGCTGAGAACGTAATTAACTGGAGTGCTTTCGAATACTTCATAGAAGGTGGCTGTTAGAGAAAAGGAAGGGTGCCCTTTCCTTTCTCTATTGGCAATAAAAAAGGAGCCACTTCGAACGGAGTCCGGAGATTCGCTCTTCTGGATCGCCTTTTAATGTGTTAACCTTTCCAGACCGGCAAGTTACTGCGACTTCTCGGTCTCTTCGCACAAACACTATGAAATCCAAGCACACAACCGCTCTCAAATTACTATTTCTATCCGGAATTTGCGCTACTTTAGGTCTGATTCCGGCCGCTGCAGAGCAAGTCATTTTCACCGAAATACAATATAATGCCAAAGCAGGTGACCCAGATTTTGTGGAAATCACCAACAATACGGGAACTCCATTCGATATGGGGAAATGGTATTTCTCGGATGGCATCAAATACACCTTCCCAGATTTTAACGCGGCAAACACTAGAGCTCATATCTTAAAACAATTTGAGACTATTTTGGTTTCGCCAGTCGACGAGGCAACCTTGAGAGCCGCTTATCCCAATATTCCTGAAGATACCCGCATATTCGGACCCTATAGCAGTGCCCTTTCCAATTCCGGCGAAAAACTCACACTGAGTGATAAGAACGGAGTTGTTATGACCACGATCGAATACAACGATGGCGGGAAATGGCCTGCCGCAGCCGATGGGACCGGTCACACTCTCACCCGAATCAATCCCAATCTCTCCAATGGCGAGTGGCGTAACTGGGAAGCTAGTGCCCAACCGGGCGGGACTCCAGGGAGAGGGCCAGCTACCGAAGGCGACCTTCCAACTTTTACGACCGAAATAGCAGAAACCACCTCTACTTGGAAATATGACCAGAATACTGCAAATCTCGACCGCGGCACCGAATGGCGCGAGTCCGATTTTGACGACGATAGCTGGTCTGAAGGCGCAGGTGTTTTTGGGAGAAACTCCGCTGACCCATTTAATACTCCATGGACCACCGGCGGCAGATTCACCTACTATTTACGTTCCGAATTTCAATTCGACGGACTCTTCTCCAGCGCAATGATCGACATCGAATCTCACTTGGACGATGGCGTAATTTTCTATCTTAACGGGAAAGAGATCACTCGCTTTAATATGCCCTCAGGCGCGATCAATTTTGAGACTCCTGCTAGCTCGGGCCGCGAATGGCAGGAGTTAGCTGAGATCGCTTCCGGCATAGACATTAGCTCTGCGCTTCGAACTGGACGGAATGTCCTGGCAGTCGAAGTTCATAACCGAGCCGCTGGCAGCTCTGACATCGCCTTTGGCGCGAATATTAGTATCACAGCAACTGAATCACTTAGCTCCCCCTTGTCGAATCTCGTCATCAGTGAGATTCACTTTAGCGAAGACGACCAGATCGACTGGATCGAACTTCATGCCCCCGGAAATTCCACAGTGTCCTTATCGGGCATGGCCCTTGCTACCACAAGGTCCTTCAAAAATGCAGTCGATCTGAGCGGCAGCGTGGCCGCCGGAGGATACCTCAGCGTTCCCCTAACTCTCGAGGTCGACGAAAATGGTGACGTTGACCTTTTCCTAATTCAAGGCAAATCCGTCATAGATGCCGTGCGTCTTGACCGAGACAACAGCGAGGAAACCTTCCAATCCTTTCCGGTTGGCGAGGAATGGTTTGGCGGAGCCGGGCACACCCGTGACTCACCAAACGATCCCGTCTCCCGCCAAAGCTCGATCGTCATTAATGAGATTATGTACGATTCGCCCTCTGATCATGGCACCGCCGAATATATCGAACTCTACAATCGTGGAACCGACACGATCAACTTGACCGGGTGGCGAATCAGCGACGGGGTCCGCTTCGATTTCCCAGATAATACTACTATCGGACCCGGTGGATATCTGGTCATCGCCGCTGATCAAGAGTGCCTCACTGCAGCACATGGCAATATTCCCATTGTTGGAAATTGGCGAGGTGGTTTAAGAGATGGTGGCGAACTCATCAGAATCGAAGATGAGAACGGAAATCTTGTCGACGAAGTCGACTACCTCCCAGAAGGAGATTGGCCAAATCTGGCCGATGGCGACGGCAGCAGTATGGAGCTCCGCCATCCTAGTATGAATAATAATATCAGTAGCGCCTGGGATGACAGCGACGAGAGCAATAAGTCCACCATGCAAAAATTTACTTACACAGGAAACTTCGACCGCTCCTATTGGTTACCACTCAGAAGCGGTCAGGAGCTCCACACTCACCTAGTCGGAGATTCCCATGTTATTCTTGAAAATATCTCGGTCACCCTCAACAACTCGGGTTCAAACCTCCTCAGGAATCCCGCCGTCATGTCGCAATCCAGTGCCAGTAGCCAAGGGTGGGTTTGCCAAGGAACTCACTACCAAAGCTTTTTTGACGGAAGAAAATTAAATCTGATTTCAACGGGCCACGGCGATAACAAAGGCAATCGCGCAGAAGTAGATTTCGCAACATCTCCCGTGTTCGATCAAAGCTACACTCTATCTTTTGACGGGCGTTGGGTAAGCGGAAAATCACGGATTATTTTCCAAACTCTCGATCACGGATTTGGCACAACTTTCCTTCTTCCGATTCCTAATAATCTGGGGACTCCGGGGGCTGCCAATTCCACACTATTGGCTGCTCCCGCGCCGACCGTTACTGGTGTCATCCATAGCCCGGTTGTTCCAAAACCAGGTAACCCGGTCACCGTGACATCGAGAATCGAGTCCGCCGGGCCACTGACCTCGGTTACTCTTGTTCATAGGCTCGATAGCAATTCTGGAGACGAAACTTGGAGACGCACCACTATGACCGATCAAGGAGGCGGAGTCTACAGTGCCACGGTCAGCCAGAACACTTCGAATAATCAAATCACTCAATTCTATGTGGAAGCGACCTCTGGCAATACGACCACTACCCAACCTAAATTTGGTGCTGAGCGCCCCGCAATGTGGATCGTAGACAGCCGTGAAATGCCGAACATCCTCCTACAGGAAAGATTCATCGTCTCAAACTACGATCGCCAAGCGCTAAACTCCAACATTGGTGGAGGGCCAACCTTCAACTACAATTTCCCCCGCCCTTCCAACCAATTCTTCAATGCGACTTTTATCGCGAACGAAAGCGAGATTTACTACAATGCTGAGATTCGGAAAAGCGGAAGCCCCTTCACCAGGGCGACTGATGCTAACCTTGACCATGGAAAATGGAAGCTCCCAGGAGACCGTCTTTTCCGGGGAAGACGGCGCAGCGTTATTGACGCTTCAGGCACTCCCCAAGGAAGCGGGACTCCCCGCTTTTACGACGATCGTATCGCTCGCTATTTTCTCTATCAACTCGGCCATCCAGTTAACGAGATGGAATTCACCCATACCGTTGTTAATAACGGTAGGTTCAACCTTCGCGAAAGTCACGAACCCATCTCAAACGATTTTCTAAAACGAAATTTCAAAAACGGTAGTAAAGGCACTTTACTCAGAATCGACGATGAATGGCGCTTCACCAGTGATGATGGAAATGCACGCCAAAGCCGAAACGCCGATTGGGCCTACAAGGATACCGGGAACCCGGTCGCCTATCATAGCGAATGGCTGATGCGCACCCGGGAGTCGGACTACGACTACGGTAACTTTATCGAGCTCACACGCATGCTTGATGAGAACAAGACAGATGAAACAACTCTAAGTCGGATCACTAATCCTGACATGTTAGCTCTGAACGCAGCCGTTCGTGGATACGATGCGGACTGGGATACGATCACGGTAGACCGAGGCAAGAACGCCTACTTTTTCCGACCAAAAGACGGAGATGGCTGGATGCTCCTCCATTGGGATGGAGACCGAGTCTTCGATCGGAGTAACCAGGCCATCCTTGGAGGAAGAAGAGGAGTCAACACGTATTTTAATCGCCCCTTCATCCGCCGCCGAATGAATTACTACATGACTAAATTGCTGGACGAGCATACCAAAGGCTCTGCAAGAACTCTTGCCTGGATGGATGCGGAAACCGCCGCAGTTTCAGGCTCCGGCATCAATATGACAAAATCCCACTATACGAACTGGTTCAACAGAAGAGAAGGTATGGCGCGGAACTTTATCACTTCAAATGTCGCTAATACCTCATTTGCTATCACAACTCCCCGGACTCCAACCTCAGAAGATATCATCACCTTAGAAGGAACTTCACCTCCAACGGCCTTTTCTATCCGAGCTGTTGGCCAAGATGAAACCTCATTTTCTTGGACCAGTACAACTGCCTGGGAACTTGCTGGTGTCGTTCTTCAACAAGGGGTCAACAGCCTGAGCATCGAAGGACTCGATCACGAAGGAAACGTTGTCGAACAAACTCAATTTACCATCACCAAAACCAGCAACGCACCTCCCGTAATTACTCTAGACTCATCTCCAAACTCACTAAGAATCAATCTAGACGAAACCATCACGCTATTCACCACCGGAACTTTTGACCCGGAAGGAGAAACAGTCACAATCAACTGGTCCGTCCTCCCGGATACTGGCGTTAACTTCGCTATCGATAGCAGTAACCTAACTGCAAGTTTTTCCCAGCCAGGTTTCTATGTCTTTACGGCAGAAGCCAGCGATGGCAGCGGAAATTCAAGCACGAAATCGGCAGCCGTTTCCGTGCATCTTGATCAAGGTTTCTCGAACTTTGGAGATCCCATATTAGAGAACTTCTGGAGTGGTTCTAATGCCCCCAAACACGATAACTCGTCAAACGGCGCTCACTACTCACTGCAGGATCATGAGGGTCGCTTAACAATTAATATTCCGGTCAGCCAAGTTCCCCTGGGACTTCCTGAGCCTGACCTACCCCCCGCCGTGAACTACATCGATTTCGGAGCAACTTGGAAATATGATGATTCCAACGAGGAGCTGACAGGGACTTTTGCCCAACCAAACTTTGATGATTCCAGTTGGAACTCCGGTCCCGGATTTCTCGGCTTTAACGAAGACGGGCTTCCTGGCCCTGGCATGCAAACCGGAACCTTAAGGCGCGACCGAAGCAACAATCTCATCACTTACTACTTCAGAAATAAGTTTGAGTTCACTGGCGACCCAATTGGAGCAAAACTCTACATCGATCATATTGTCGATGACGGAGTCCGCTACTATCTCAATGGCCAAGTTCTGGGATCTGTTCGCCTCCCAGCCGGAGAAATCACCTCTAAAACTCCTGCCACTGGCCTGCCTTCCAGCCAAGAAGATGAGATTGCCGAAGACGTTCTGGTCCTCGACGTCTCTTCTGCAATTGTTAGCGGAACAAATGTCTTCGCCGCCGAAGTGCACAACTCAAGCTCAGGCAGCAGTGATCTCGTCTTTGGGGCGCGAGTTGACATTGCCGCTAACCCGTCCGGAAATGGTGCTCCGAGTCTTAATGACGTCCTTCACCCATGGATCAAGCGACAGCTTCCCGAGGGAAATTGGGCTCTCGAGACCGAAATCAAGCTCGAGAAGGTACAATACGGAGAATTCTACGCCGGCTTGCTTGTCGAAGCTCAACAAGGAGACAGTGCTTTCCGCTATGGCATCGGATTTAAGGACGGAGACAGCATTGCTTCCATTCGCGTGAATCCTTCTGGCACCTCTGAAACGATGACCAATGTGCCAGCTCTTAATTCAGATCTGGCAGTGATTAGACTAGAACGTAAAGGTAACCTTCTCAACTTCATCTGGTTAAATGATGGAAGCCCAACGCAAATAAACCAAGTGATCCTGCCGCAAGGAACGATCTTCAGCTCCGGCGGTATCTTCGCCTCAACGGAAATAGAGCAGTCTCTCGAAGCTAGTTTTGATTACGCCATGCTTATCGGATCTGATACCGACTTTACGACATGGATGTCCACGAACGGGCTCACTGATCCAAATGCCGAGTATGAAAATTCAGGGCTTACAAACCTCATGGCTTATGCCCTGGGTCGCGACCTGAATCCCAATGTAACTCCCGCTTTGATCCGGAATGGTGATCTCATTGGCTTCAGCCATCGTCAGCGTATCGTCGGTGGCCAAATCCGCTATCAGGTGGAAAAATCCACTGACTTAGTAAATTGGTCACCTGCCGGAGACTTAAGTCCAGATGGAGAAGCCATCGAAAATCAGGACGGAACATTCACCGTGAATTTACTCAGCGATATTCCTACATCCGATCGTGATAAAATCTACTTCCGCCTTGTGGTGAACGCTTTTTAATTTGCCCGCAGAATCTCCTGTAAAACACGAAGGTAATTCCTAGCGATCGCGGTGCCCCCAAACCCAGAGGGTCGGCACCACCATCACGCTCAAGGTCATGGTTAGCAAGACCCCAATTCCGCAGAAGAACCCCATCGATTGCAGAGTTTCATTAGAAGCAAAACAAAGTGAACCGAAGCCCACTACGGTCGAGAGCCCACAGAAAAAGATTCCCTTTCCAACTCCATTCCAGACCTTAGCAAGATCACCATGACTTCTTCTTAAAGCAAAAATCAGGTGGATGCTGTAGTCGATTCCAGTTCCCACAATGAGAGGGATCGCCATGCTACTTAAAAAGTTCCAGGGTTTTCCTGCCACTACGACCAGAGCATTTACCAATAATAAAACAGTCACGAGAACTCCGGCAGTCAAGACTGCATCCTTCCACGATCGGAAAACCAAGATCAACGCGAATAAAAGGACTAAGGTTGCCGGAATGAAAAGAAGGTAAAGATCATCTTTCACACGCTTCAAAAGAAGTAATCGTAACATCTCCCAACCAGAAACCGTCACATCATCTGTGTTTAAGACCTGTAAATCCTTGGCAGTTTCAGCAGTCACAATTTCCTTCAACTGAATACGACCCAAAAAAAATCCGTCTTCATGGTAAAACTTTCGGGCAAAGGGATCAAGTTCATCAGGAATATCTGCCAAATTCTTTAGCACTAAAGAATCTAAGGCTCTTCCTTTTTCGTTAAAACCTGCTCTCTCCATCTGAGTAAGAATCACTTGGGAACTTAGGGAGATTTCGTTCCACACTTCAGCGTTAGTTTTACGCGCATCACGGTCCGGCAAAACCTCCACAGGCCACTCCGATCTTGTAATCAACCCCGCTTCTTTCAGCTCGTTAATCTTTGCTTCTGCCACTTTAAGGGAACCTCGTACTTCATTCACCGTTTCTCCCTTTGCCACCAATGACAAATTGCGCCTTGAAAAGGCGGGGAATTGATTTTGCATAATTTCCAGCGTTTGCGCAGCTTCACTCACTTCGGGCTCGACCATTGATACGTCAAACTCGATTTCAGGCTGCCCTAGAGACACGAACACACCGGCTGATCCAATCAGTAATACCAAAAGAAAAGCCAACGCTAATCTTACCCCTGGAAATGGAGGTCTGAGTAGTTGGCAAGGCTGTTTTCTAGGAAATCTTTGAAGAGCCAGTGGCATCAACCACAGACAAATAACCGCGCCCACTACCAGTCCCATAAGTACCACTCCACCCAATTGCTGAACCCCTTTAAAAGTGCTCAACATGAGAATACCGAAAACAACCGCAGTGGTTAAAGCCGCCCAAAGAATTCCTGGAGCCATCTCGCGCCGCAGAGAAGCAGGGGATTGTCCAGATGACGACTCACGAGCGATCACTACACCGTAATCGATCACCAATCCAAGAAGAATGGCGGCAAAACCAACGCTCACCAGATTTAAAGTCCCGTAAACCCAGCCAGCTAAGCCTAAGGTAATTAGAAAAACCAACCCGAGAATAGCTCCCAGCACCAACAATTGGACAAAACTCCGTTGTGTCAAAAGGAATAGAATTCCAACAATAACCGAGGTCATGGCAATGGTCCCCGACATATCTTTTTCCATTCCCGAACCAATTTCAGAGCTAAACACCGGCCCACCTGTTAGTGTGTAGGTGAATCCTTCCGATTTCCAATTATTGGCTGACTCACGGATTTGATTCACCCACTTGGCATGTTCTCGATATTCTAAACCCAAATCCGTATTTGCAATCATGAGCAGCCAAAAACGCCCATCGTCGCTTTGATAATCAAAGCTGTTCCCTTGCAATTGAGTCATCGTTGGATGAGTCAAAAACCCTAGAGGATCATAAGCAGCCATCGTCGCTTCGCCCTGGTCTAGGGAGAGAGCTATCTTGTCTTTGGCCTCTACTAATAGGGCCTGAAGTTCAGCAGGGTCCCTTAATCTATTTGTAAATCTCTCAACTTGAATTGGGTCGGAATCCGCCCAGAGTCTCGCCAGACTTCTGGCGAAACTCTCTGGGTCATCATCAAAGCGGGTTTGATACTGGATTCGAGCTTCCGGAAGGCTCCTCTTGAGATGATCCGCCAATTCGGCGACATCTTCCTCAAAAATTTCGTCGTCATGCTTTAGTAGAAGAATCACCCGATGATCGTCATCAAAGTATTCCCGAAAGACCTGGAGGGCCTCTACCTCGGGAATTCCATCAGGCAAAATTTCAAGCACATCGGTTGCGAAACTCAAACGATTGAGACCGCTTATAGAAATTAAAAGGACAACTCCAAAAATCAGATAGGACTGGATCGGGCGGCGCACGCGCGACTATTGACTGCTCTTTAAGAAATATCGACTTCCTAGATTGAGAATATCCTAAAAAAATAGATGATTGATCCATGGTTCGTTCTTTTCTCCTCTTTCTTGTTCTCTCGCTCCAAGTTTTGTCCGACGAGGCTGCTCCACTTCGGGAGGCGCTTAAGAAACAAGCAGCTCACAAATCGGTTGTGGCGACCTTTCGTCAAACCAAGAAGGTCCCTGCTCTAACTGATGATATCAAGACGATGGGAAAACTCTGGTTGATTCCCGGAAAAGCCTTTCGCTGGGAATTTGGAATGCCAGTCAGGCAAACGATTATTTATAACGGCAGTGAAGTCTTGATGGTCGACGAGGTCAAAAAGACCGGAGAACGGCTCTCTCCTGACGACCGTTCGGTAAAGCCTCTATTCCTTACGCTAGGAATGGGCAAGGACGCTTCATTTGATGAAATGCTAAAAGTCTTCTCTATTACGAGCACTAACGAAGCCAAGGGACGTTTCAATGCAACATTTTCCCCGAAACAACGCTCAATTAAGAAGATCATCAAGTCGCTCTTAATGCAGGTCAATCTTGAGGCCTCTTTTGTCGAGCGTATCGGCTGGACCCAGAGAGACGGCACCGAAACTATGACTGAGTTTTTCACGCCT
>MDTB01070099.1_pt1 | contig 36230 bp, 40 predicted proteins | sample 811161 | NCBI WGS metagenome assembly MDTB01 (sample SAMN05326650, study PRJNA326480) | marine metagenome | isolation source: seawater | place: Mediterranean Sea | collected 2009 | reverse complement strand
ATTAATGTTATCAATATTCATTTCATGTTCTGTTCTAATTGTTTCTATTGATTTTTTAGAATAATTTTCATGATTTTTATTATTTAATAATGTTGTTGTAGCAGAATCTCTTAATAATAAACTTTTAAAAATAGTTCTATACGATTTAGGTCTAGCATAATCTAATGCCCCTTGAATAGGGCCATTTTTTAAAAACTTTAAAAAATCATCTATTGATGAACCATAACTACCTCCTCCATGATTTTTTAATGTAATATTCCTAATATTTGTATTGTAATTCTTCCTTGCAGATTTTTTAATTTTTTTAATTTTTTTAAATTTGCATTTTACTTTCTTTGTTTGGTTCTGATTAGAATACAATTTTTTTATTTTTCCTTTAGATAATTTCATGGTATATAATAAGTTTAGATTTTTTGTAATTATAACTAAATATAATATATTACTAATCTATATATGGGTGAAATATATATTGATTGCCATCCCGTTGGAACAGATGATAAGAGTATTGTTTTAAAAAAGAAAAAAGTGGAGTTTGATGTAGGTCTGGATGCAAATAACGAAGAAGTTCAGATTATTGTAGCATCAATTGTTGCATTTGGAGTATTATCTGTTGCAGTATTTTTAGGTAGAAAGTATTTTTTTGCAAAATCAGAATAAATTATTAATATAATTAAATTGATGAAATTATATTAATTTAAAGGGTAGTAGCACTATGTAAATTATCCAATACAGGTTCATATTTAGGATCAGATACTGAACCAGATACCAAAGGTAAAATATTACTTACCATTTCTTCTTCTAATGTACTATGTTGAATATTTTCATTAAATGAATTCATCATTTTATCCTTTTGGTGTTGTGTGGGTACATGATTCAATAATCCATAAATACCAGCAGAACGTCTAATTAATTCATATGCAACAACTAATCCCAGAACAGCTAAAACATTATTTTTGCAATAGAATAAAGACATGGCTCCAACAATAACAACAACATTACCCAAAGTAGTATCTACTAATGATGCAACAACATTAGGAACTTGTACATCAAATAAAATAAAAATGACAAAAAGTGCTATTAAAAGTAAATGACTTCTTTGTGCTTTATTAAGTGTTTTTTTGATATCATCCAACATCACTTATATTGTATTATAAGAATATATTATTATTAAAATTGAATTAAATTTTTTATAATATCTATATTATAAAAAATGAATAAACCAGGTTATCTAGGAAAGAAAGGATATACCATATTTAAAAATGATATAAATAAAGAAACCGAGTTGAAAATACTAAAGGAATTAATGGTAAAACCTTTTATTCCTAAATCAATAATACCAGTAAGTAAATTTCCAGTATATAGAGAAAGTACCAAAAAATATTATTTACCAAGATTTTATGGAATAGAAAATTTTGGAAATCCTAAAAGAGTAGAAATAGAAATGGGTGATAAAATAAACATAGAATTTAAAGGAAACTTACGAGATTATCAAGATAATATTGTAGATAAATATGTAAATTATGTAAATGATATTGGTGGGGGATTATTGGAAATTGATACAGGATTGGGAAAAACAGTTATTGCTTTGAATATTTTAACTAAAATAAATGTGAAAGCATTAATAATAGTACACAAAGAATTTCTAATGAACCAATGGATAGAACGTATAGAACAATTTATACCAAAAGCAAGAATAGGTAAAATACAAGGGTCAAAAATAGATATTGAAAATAAGGATATAGTTATTGGAATGTTACAATCAATATCTATGAAAGATTACGATACTGAGGTATTTAATAGTTTTGGTATAACTGTAATAGATGAGGTTCATCATATGGGAGCTGAAGTATTTAGTCAGGCACTTTATAAAGTTGTAACTAGATATATGTTAGGATTATCAGCTACTATGGATAGAAAGGATGGATTAACATCTGTGTTTAAAATGTTTATTGGTGGTATTGTTCATACTGAAAAAAGAAAGCAGGAAAACAATAATGTAATTGTTAGAAGAATTGACTATAAAGTTGATGATGAAGAATTCAACGAAATAAAACATAATTTTCGAGGGGATGTATGTTATAGCAGTATGATAGGTAAACTATGTACATACAACCGAAGGAGTGAATTTATAATTAATTTAACAAAAGCTCTTTTCAAGGAAAATAAAAATCAACAAATTCTTATATTGGGACATAATAAAAATTTATTAAAATATTTATATGACTCATTTACACACTATAACGTAGAAACAGTAGGTTATTATTTGGGTGGTATGAAACAAGAACATCTAAAGGCAAGTGAAGAAAAAAAAATAATAATTGCAACATACCAAATGGCATCTGAAGGGCTTGATATAAAATCTTTGACAACATTATTAATGGTTACACCCAAATCAGATGTAATTCAATGTGTAGGTAGAATTTTAAGAAGTAAACATGAAAATCCGATGGTAATAGATATTGTGGATCAACATGATATATTCAAAAGACAATTCTATAAACGTAAAAAATTTTATAATGAACAAAAATATTTAATTGAAAATACATCAAATATTAAATTAGAAGAAAATGATTTTAATTTTAAACATAAAATAGTTAATGACGATGAAACTAATGATAATCCATCAACTATTTTCAGAGGTAAATGTTTAATTGATTTAGATGATTAATGGACATAATTATCCTTTTGGCAACTATTATATCCTGTAACAGGTGGTGGGTTAGCTTCTGCTAAGCTGTTTAGCTCAGAACCCCCTGTGGAGTATCCAAATGCAACTGGTCCTCCAGAACCTCCTCTCATTCTATTTTTACGTGTTTTTCTAGAACGTCTTCTTCGCTTACCTCCAGCCTGTCCATTTAAATTATTTAAATCTCCACTTACTGATGAAGTAGGATTACTAATTAAATCAAGACTAGGGGACATATCACTTTTTGTGAATTGTCCTAATCCACCTTTAGGACCCATTTTAATACTATCATCAGAAGAAAGAGTATATGAACCTCCCTTCATTCTACGTCTAGTTCTTTTGGATTTTCTTTTAACAGATTTTCTCTTTTTCATAGATTTTCTCTTTTTCATAGATTTTCTCTTTTTCATAGATTTTCTCTTTTTCATAGATTTTCTCTTTTTCATAGATTTTCTTCTAAATGTTCTTCTTTTTCTTCTACCACCCTTTAATGCACACGAAGGTACAGTAGAAGAACCAAAATGTGCTGAATATTGCGAATTTTCAGTATTTGCTAACGTTGTCATATATATATTATAAATATTTTTACGAAACCATAATTTATGATTTTTGAATTAAAGCTTGTCGTATATCTTTTTTAGTAGCAATACGTCTATCATTTGTTGAACGTAATGGAACCCATTTTTTAAATCTATAGTTATATTCACATAAAATATTAACAGATTTATCAACATTAACAAATTTATCATCATTAATATTTTGAAATTCTTCATCATCATCACTTTCCTCTAAAGAATCTAAATTTCGATTTTCTTTTATATTTCTAAAAATATTATTCATATATACACTTGTTTTATAATCAGGAATAAATGCTAAATCATGAAATATTTGTGTTGGATGTGTATAACAATATAACTCATAAATATCACTTTTAATTTTAGCTCTCACATTAAACGTTAGCTTTGGTACTTTACTCTTATTTTGATTATATACGGTATTTAATACATTATTGTGTTTATTAACACGATATTGAATATGATATATTTGATAAGGTAAATATTTAATTTCTTCGATAATATCTTCTCTTTTATTTGAAATAATTGGTAATGAAACTACAATTTCATTTTTTGTGTATACAGTCTGATTGATCTCTTGATCAAAAATAATTTGAAATATAGATAACTTTCTTTTAAAATTATATTTGAAAATATCATAACCTTTATAGTATATAATATCTTCACAGCTAAAAAATTTATTACCGTTATAATGTATAATTGTACCATAAAATATAGTACCTAATGATAATTCATTTAGATATTGACATGTCTCTACACTTATTTTATCTATTTCAAAATTTCTATTTTGTTCTACAATTAAACAAACATTTTTATCATTTAAATATGTAAACCACATAAAACACTTTTTACCCTGCGGTATTGCTAAACAATAATCGTATTTGAAAACTTTATTATGATTTAATTGTTCATAACAAAGTTCTATATCTGGGAAACGGTTTGATAATATATTTTTATTATCGTTGTCTAGAAACATATATTATAATATAAAATATCTTTAAACTATTTATAATTCGTTGTTAGATAAGCCTCCACTACCTTCATAACCGCTTACGTCATTTTTTTGAACTCCCTTTAAAAACATTTTTAATTGGTCCTTCATCATTTGTTTTTCATCGTTATTATGTAAATCATCATTATTATGTAAATCATCATTATTATGTAAATCATCAATATTTGTAGTACCATCATTTATTGTATTATTTAATTCCATTTTTTTTATTTCTTTGAGGTCTGGTTCGTCAGGGGCGGTTTCTTTGGAATTTATTTTATCATATATATTTTGATACTTCTCATTTGGGTTATTTACATAATCATACGTTTTTTTTTCTGTAAAATTGTCTTTAAAATAATTAAAAATTGTATGAATTAACAGAATAAGTATTAAAGAAAGCAGGATTGTTTTTATTAATTCAACAAATTCCATATTATTAATAATATTATTAATATATTTATTTTTAAACTTTTTTCCTTAATCTAACTCTTTCTTCTAATACTTTAATATTTGGTAAAGGTATATTTTTTTTAAAATATGCCAACATAAAATGTGTTCCTATAGTAACCATAATAAATAATATTATTATTTGTAATATTTGTGAAAAAGTAGTATTAGTCATATATTTTTTAAAACCCTTCATATATATAATCCAAACATTAATTATAAATAATACTTAAAAAATCTATAAAATCTTCCTTAATTGATGGATTATTTAAATCTGCATTAGAATATTTTGCATGATAACCTTCTAATATAAAATAAAAATCAGATACATTTTCATCTATAAATTCTACAACAAATGTTAGTGGTGATTTGTCTCTTAGCTTATAGTAATTATTTTTTTTATTTATTTTAATATGATTACACGGAATACATGAAACTATTTCTCTAGATTTTTTCAAAATTGTAGTATCAATAGTAATATTATGATTATCTATATAATCATCAATTGTATTTACTTCACCATCATATATTTCCATTTTCATAAGTTTATTATTTTGAATAATATATATCCCATCGACAGAATATAAATAAATTAATTCTTCACATGACGATAATATGTTTTCAATTTTATTAAAATTAATATTTAACCATAACTTATCTAGATAAATTCTCATTATTAATTATATCTTAAACTATTTAAACCATTATTTTAATTTATATTATGGATTTGAACATAATTATTGTTGAAACAGGTGGGTCTTTAAAAAAAACATTATTTAAAAAATTTAATGAGGAAACACTATATAAAAAATGTAATTTGAAAAAACCAGATGACTTTGAGAAAAAAACAAAATGGTCAGTTAAAATTGATGGTGTAAAATACACGGTATTTTTATTTGCAAAAGAAAAGGGTAGAGCAAATAATGAAAATAAATATGACTTCCCGCCTCCTGTAGATAATAAATTATTTTTTGGCAATTGTGTATTATTTGCTAAAAATGATGATGATGAATATGTTGATTTATCATTAGAACTATGGAATAAAATATATGAAAAATTGTTTGGTGGATTTGAAAATTTAGATTCAACCGCAAATGAAGATGAAGAAGAAGAAGATGAATTAGCTAATATACCTGCGGAAATGAAAAGTAAAGATGGTTATTTAAAAGATGATTTTATTGTTGATGAAGAAGATGAACCAGATGAAGAAGCCGAAGAAGATGATGAAGATGAAGAGGAAGAGGAAAGTTGGGATGACGAAGATGATGATGGTATCGAAAACGATGATGATGACGATGAAGACGAAATGTTTGACGAACTAGGTTCAGAACTAAGCGTTGAATTGTATGATTATAGTGATGAAGATGATTAATAAAAAAATTGATTTAAATATTTATTATAAAAGCTAATTATAATAAATATGCAAAAGGTTAGTGAACCAGAAAATTTCAGACAAAATATTAGAACATCTATTAATAAAATTTGTTCTAATGAAAAGAAATCTAAGCATTTAGAAATTGGAATTTATAATTATGCAATTAATGAAGCAAAAAATAGAAAAATTGTTAAGAAATGGGATAATCCATATTTTACGCAAATATATACTGATAGAGTAAAAACAATTCTTAGAAATATTAAAATGTCCGAAAAGTTACTGAATATATTATTGAATAGTAAAAAACCACATGAAATAGCATTTATGACACATCAAGAAATGAACACTACTAAGTGGCAATCAATTATTGAAGATAAAATTAAACGTGACAAAAATAAATATGAAACTAAAATGGAAGCTTCTACAGATACTTTTACATGTAGAAGATGTAAATCTAAAGAATGTACATATTATCAAATGCAAACACGTTCAGCTGATGAACCGATGACAACATTTGTAACATGTATTAATTGTAATAATAGATGGAAATGTTAAAAATAAATAAATATATTATAATATTTTTTTTAAAAGCTTAGTATTTCTAAATCTTTTACTTTCCAATATTCACAAGCACCTCCTGGTAAGGGTCTCTTAATAATGAATGGAATTTTCTTTGCTTTAAGTTCCATTTCAGCAATTATGTAACTATCCATTATATTATCTTCAGTTTTTACAAATACAACCGCATTATTATCAATTTGCTTAGCACGTTGCCCTAATATTCGTGCCCTTTCATATTTTGTCATAATTGGAAGTGTTTTATGAAACGGATCAATTATTTTATTATTATTATCTCTAACTATTCGCGTAAGGGTTTCTATCTCATCATAATTGTGAAAACAACTTTCAGGATGATATTTTTCTAATGTTATTTCAGAAAAACCATTTAATTTTTCATAATACTCTTCATTATCAGCATCATCATCATCATCATCATCATCATCATCAGATAAATTAATAGAACCTGTTTCAGACATAATTTCTTGATTCGCATTCTCTTCTATATCATTTATTGTTTCGTCATCATCTGTATCATTTATTGTTTCGTTATCACTATCATTAAGAGTTTCATTATCATCACTTTCATATTCTGAACCTTCACTTTTTGTAATTGATTTTTCATCATCACTATCCATATTAATATATATATAAAAAATATATATTAATTTTAAATCAATTTTTTTATTATTCATTTTTCCATAAATAATCACAACAAGGACATAAATATAAATATTTCATGTTTTTATCATCATATCTAATATAAATAATCTCATCGTCATCAATTTCTGACTGTTCTCTTTCTGAATTATACCTAGAACACTCTTTATTAGGGCATTTAATATTTTTTATTCTAGGTAAAGTAGGGTCAAGTTTAATATATGGATTAGACCCATAATCTGTACTTGTTATTTCCTTAAAATTACTCTTTGATACGCATAAATCCATATTTGATAAATTTGTTTCTTCATTTCCACAGTTACGACAATAATAAATCAAATTATCATTATCTTCACTATTTATTTTCATGTAATATAAGTTATCACATTGCTTACAGAACTCCATAGTATATATAAATAATATTATTTATATTTATTTTATTCAATTTTATTTAAAATGATCTTTAATATCTTTTTTTAATTTTAGATAATTAATCTCAACCCTCATATTATATTGTGATGTGATTAATTTGTCTTCACTCTTTTTATAAGTCTTTTCGTATTTAATTACCTTTTCATATAACTTTGTTTTGTTTTTTTCAAAATTTTCTTTAACATATTCATGAAAAGTATGAAATTCAGTAGGAACCCATTCAAGAAACATGGAATAACATTTAAAAAAGGATAATTCAATACTTTTATAAGTAATAATTTTGTTGTATTTATTTACAGCATCTTCTTGTTTCATAGTAAAACCTGGTTCATTAATTAGTGGATATTCATTTAAAGTAGTACATAATGTTAATAGAATAGTGGATAATGTTTGACACGAAGTCCATCCTTCGCCTCTCCAAGTATTTAATACAGATAAACAAACTTTGCCTGTCCTATATAAATTAGGATTAAATCTAATATTATCACCCCAATTATGAAATGTTACTCTTGGGGGACTATGAGGATAATTATTTGGATAATCTAATTTAAAAAAATAATGTCCATATTCATATGGCGTATTTTCAGGACCAATAATTAATGCATAACCAACTAGTATATTTTCATCATCATGTTCATAATATATACCTTGACTATCCAACGGATTTTTTTTAATTTGTTTAATATCGGAAACAATTCTTTTTAGTGTATCTTTTGAATATAATATTGTATTCTCATTTGTTCTCTCGCGTTTTTGGAACTCTGCCATAAATAATGATAACAATAATTTTTTATATTATTTAAATAATTCAATTGTCTCTCTATTTATTTATAAAAATTGATTTTAAAATATTAATATATATTATTCTAAGAATATGCCATCTTCAGCTTTGTCGACTGAAAGAAAATTAAAAGCATTCCTTAAGGAATATGAAGCAAAAAAAATTGAGGGTAAAATAACACATACACGAATACCAAAATATTATGGGGATCCGAAAGATAAGGATCCACGAAATATTTACGGTGGTTCATGGGTTATTCCTGAGAATAAAATAAATGAATTTCATAAATTATATGTTGAACATGTGTTTAACAACGGTAAAAAGGAATATTTAACTGAAGCACAGAAGGACAACGGACAAATATTAATAGATTTAGATTTTCATTATCCTATGAGTATTCAAAGAAGAGAAGACATTTATGCTAGTTGTGATGATGATGATTGGCAAGATTCTCGAAAAGATTCCATTACAAGTATATTAGAAAAATACCTAGAATCCATTAAAGAAATGTTAGATATAAATGATAAATTTCCCGTATATGTTTTTGAAAAAAGTGAAGTAGTAATAGTACCTGATAAGAAAATTACCAAAGATGGTGTACATATCGTAATTGGTATTAATTTAGATCGGAGATTACAAGAAAAATTAAGAGAAATGGTATTAAATAAAATAAAAATATCTTTAGAACAAAAGGATTTTTGGATTGATCTTCCTGAAATTTTAAATAAGGATAAATGGAATGATGTAATTGATTATTCCATCGCTAGTGGAAATACAAACTGGCAACTTTTAGGAAGTCAAAAGCCAGAATATGATCGATATGAAATTGCTTATGGTTATTGGTTTGAAATTGATACAGATGGTTCATGGGCCTATGCTGAAACAATTGATTTTGATGACCAAAAATCAAAAACAGATTTTGTTATTGAAAATTTCTCAAATTTAAGTGCTAATGGCATAGGACAAAAATTTGATGTTAGAACAAGCTTTGATATTACATCGATTGTGAGTAGTTTAGACAATTCATTAACAGTAAATATTTCACAATCTAATTTGGTCGGTAATACTGCACCATCTTTTACATTTCCTGATTTATCTACTATAACGAACCAATATAGTTTAGATGCCGTTATTAATCAAATGTTATCTATGGATAATCTACGACCAACTGATTATGAAAGACTAAAAAATACACACGAATATTGTATGATTTTACCTACACAATATTCAGAAGATTATACTTTATGGAAAAAAGTCGGTTGGGCATTAAAAAATGCTGATAATAATTATGGTCTTCAAAATAGATTGTTTCTTACATATTTAAAGTTTAGTAGTAGGTCAGATAAATTTGATTATCAAGAAATCCAAGGGTTGTTTAATGATTGGAAATTTAAAGCAAAAACAAGCAAAGAATGTCTATCTGAACGTTCTATATTCTATTGGGCACGAAATGCAAATCCATCAGAATTTGATAAGATCAAGAAAAATTCAATCGAGCATTTTATAGATTTGAGTTTTAGATCAGATGGTTCTGACTGGGATTTGGCATGTGTTTTACATCAGCTTTATAAAGACCGATTTGTTCTTGCTGGATTTACAAAAAATATATGGTATCAGTTTGTAGGTAATTGTTGGGAAGAAAGTGAATCAGGTGTTGAATTATCAAGAGAAATTAGTTTGGAATTATATAATGTATATCATGATAAAACTGTAGAAATGGTACAAATTATGTCTGGACTTGAAAATGACAAGGATGAATGGAAAGATTATCAACATAAAGTTACTATTTCATCTAATATTTGTAATAAGTTAAAAAATAATACTTCTAAGAGGAATATTATGAGCCAGTGTAAGGAACTTTTCTTTGACAAAGATTTCTTTGAACAAGTTGATAAGAATATAGACTTACTTTGCTGTAGTAACGGTGTAATTAATCTAGCTACAGGAGAATTTAGAAGAGGTTATCCAGAAGATTATATTACAAAATGCACAGATATTGATTATTTACTTCCAGCTAATCGCAATAAAACCCTTGAAACTGAAGTAAAGGATTATTGGGATATAATGTTTCCAGATGAAACAGTTGGTAAATATGTTTGGCAACTATTCTCATCCGCATTATCTGGTTCAAATGTAAATCAACAATTTTATATATTCTTAGGTGCTGGTTCAAATGGTAAATCTGCTTTGATGCAGTTAATGAGACAAGTATTTAATGATAAGAAAAAGCGTGGTTATTATGCACAAACACCTATTCAATATTTAACTCAAGAAAGAGTAAAGGCAGGTTCTGCATCGAGTGAACTTGCTGAATTAATCGGAGCACGTTTAACCAGTATTGATGAACCACAAAAGCATGAAAAATTAAATGTTGGTATAATGAAGCAACTTACGGGTGGTGATCCATTAACTGCACGTGCTTTATTTAAAGACCATATAACATTTATTCCTCAGTTTACATTTGTTGCACTTACAAATAATTTATTTGAAATTTCTGCTACAGATAAAGGTACATGGAGAAGAATTAGTGTTCCACCATTTAAAACAACATTTACTAGTCAGCCATACAGTGACCCTGAGTTTCCTGTGAAAGAATTTCCTAGACAATACGCAAAAGACCCTCAGTTGCTAGATGTTAAGTTCCCATTATGGAGGGAAACAGTTCTTTCTATGTTAGTAGAAACAATACTGGAAACAAAAGGTGAAGTAGAAAGATGTGAAATAATTGATGAAGAAGTCAGAAAGTATAAATCCCGAGAAGACCATATTCAACAATTTATGGATGCAAAGATCCATGTTTCACAAGGAAACGTATTAAAACAAAGAGACGTTGGAATTGAATTTAAGGAATGGTATAAAGACAAATTTGGAGGAGCAATTCGAAGAATGCAAGATGTATATGAGGCGATGGATAAAGTTTATATAAAATATGGAAATTCAGGTTGGTCTGATATAGATATCGGTGCTGATCAATAAATTAATATTAAACTAAAAATTTTATTTTTAATATTAATTAAAACTTTTTTACTCTTCCTGTTCTAGCCTTTTCTTTTCTCTTTCTTGTTAAGGTCTTTTTCTTTATTTCCTTATGTATTTTGGGTGTTTTTCTAGTAATTCTTTTGCTTGGACGATATACATCACTTTTATATTTATAACCGATTTCTCCTCTTTGATTAACCCACTTTTCTTTAAACCAGCGTTTTAATCCTTTCATTTTCCCTTTTTTGCCAATATAAGGACTTTTATTTCCATGTTTTTTTGTAAAAGCTTTTTTATAAGCTTTAACTACAATACCACTTCTATACGCGCTGTGTTTAGGAATTTTTTTATATATTTTTTTTTTGGTTTTATTGTATAATTTTTCATCAACAGGTATTGGTGGAGACATTATCTATATATATTATATGAAGGAAAAAATTATTAAATTGAAGAAAGGTCCATCACCAAAAAAATATACTGCATTAGTAAAAAATAAAAAAACACGTAAAGTTAGAACAATTCATTTTGGAGATAAAAATTATCAGCAATATAAAGATAGAACACCTCTTAAATTATATAAAAGTAAAAATCACAACACAAGAAAACGAATGCAGAACTATTACTCTAGACATTCAGGTACAAAAACTAGAAGTAAAGGAATCAAAAAGGAAAAAAGAAAAAGTAAAGGATATTATAACGCGAAAATATTAAGTCATATATATCTATGGTAATTAATCAACAGTAACTACTTTCGCCAAATTTCTTGGTTTATCAGGATTAATACCTTTTCTAACAGATGTACAGTAAGATAAAAGTTGTAAAACCACTATATAAATAATTTCTTGATAATTTTTATTTGTTTCTACATGAATATAATTTGGAGTATTATTATTGTTATTAATATTACTTATAATAATACATGGTGAGTTTCTAGATTTTACTTCTTCATATGAATTCATCATTTTATCATAATTATCATCGTCTATTAAAAATATAACAGGTGTATCGGTGGTTAAAAGAGCAAACGGACCGTGTTTTAATGAACTTCCACTATAACCTTCAGCATGTATATATGTAATTTCTTTCAATTTTAAGGCAGCTTCTTTTGCTATGTACTGCATTTTACCTTTCCCTAATATAAACATAGATTGGCATTTTATAAGAATATTAGAAATACCTTCAATAACATTAATACTTTTAAATGTATTCGATATTTGTGTCGACAACTTATTTAGATCATTAATACAACTTGTATGATATGTTTTACTACAAAGATTTTCTTGTTGAAACCAAATTGAAATTAAACTTAAGACAACTAAGCTTGATGTAAATGATTTAGTTGATGCTACACCAACTTCACGCATAGCATTTAAATATACACCACAATCAACTTCTCTTGCAATATAAGAATCAACACAATTTATTACACCTATTGATATGCAATCTTTATTCTTTATTTCTTTTAAACAGTTATATAAATCTTTTGTTTCTCCTGATTGACTTACAAATATTATAATTGAATTTTCGATAAAATCATCACTTGTAAATTCAGCTCCATCATAACAATTAATAGAATCAAAATATTTATATTTTTTAAAATAATATACAGCAATTTGACATGCGTGCAAACTTGTTCCACATCCTAGTAATATTAATTTTTTAGGTGCGTTTCTTATAATTTGTAATCCTCCAAGACAAACTTTATTATCTCTTATTCTACCTCCGTAGCTATACGCACGTTTTATACTATCTTCTTGTTCATTTATTTCTTTAAGTGTCCAGTGACGATATGGAGCAGGTGTCAAATCATAGTCTAAATTTTGAATTGTTCTGGTATTATTATTATTTAGATTATTTATTCCACTATATGAAACACAAATTACATTTTTAGGTTCTAACGATATATAATTATTAACTTCTTTACAGAAACCACTTGTTTCGGATGAAATTATAATTTTATTTTCTGTTTCACCTATTAATAAAGGAGAACCATTTTTTACAGCATATATATTATCTGTCCCATTAAACATAATACATAAACCATATGTTCCTTGTAATAGTTCTATTGCGTTTTCAATTGCTTTGGTTTCATCATTATCAATAGATAAACGATATGCTATTACATTTGCGATTATTTCACTATCGGTTTCCGTATTAAATTTTAAACTAAGCTTATTTACAAGCATCTTTTTTAAATCTTTATAATTTTCAATTATTCCATTATGAACAATCGATACTCTATTATCAAAAGATATATGTGGATGAGAGTTAGAATCAGTTACTGAACCATGTGTTGCCCATCTAGTATGACCCATCGCCATAGAAGATATTTTATTATTGTGACTATTCAAAAAATCGTTAAAATTCTCATTTTCAGTCATCGCCTTTTTATGAATAAATACATCACCTATTACGTCTCTATATGAAAATCCAATAGAATCGTATCCTCTATTTTGTAATTGTTTAATACTTTCAAACAAAAGTGGCATTATATTTTCACTATTTTTAGAAATTATAGCAGAAATACCACACATTATATAAATAATAACATAATATTTATATAATTTAAGTCATTAAGATTTTGTTATACCATAATATGTATTTTTTGGTATTAAATTGGTGAAAACAAAGTCAAATATTTTTATTATATGTGGTATAAAATATACGTATAGTAAGTATGGTAAGAACAACATAAATAATATCCAAACCGAACTCCAAAAACTTTTATACATTTTATCATAAATAAAAAATACAAATGATATTATCCATAAAATATAATATACAATACCAACATAGTAACCAACAATTGCAACTTTGTTACCTTCCTCCTCTTCATATTCTGCCTTTCTATTATTTGTATTTTCTATTTTGGTTTCCTTTTCTATTTCATTTTTCCTTTCTGTTTTATTATTAGATAATGTTGTATAATGATCATCTAACGCTGTCATAATAATTAATTATATAATAAATATATATTTAATTATTTACTTATTTTTAGAAACAGGTCTAACAAATGGTTCAATTTTGGAATATTTTCCTTCTTCATCATCAAATTCCTTATTATATTTTTTTACTCTATTAAATTCACCTGATGTTTCATTAATTGTGGTAAAATTTTCGTTTTCATTAGGATTTTCCGCATTAAATTCAAAATTATATTTATCAAAATCACTAGAATTTCTTGATTGTATATCAACATATAATTTTAAAATATAGAATAAAGATAAAGCAATTAATACGGGGAATAATATAGGCGCAAATCCTTCACCTAAATAACCACGATTATTCAACCATATTAAACCTGTAAATACTAATATAATTAATGATAATCTAAACATTACATTTGATAAAGCTATATATCTATTTTCATAGTATTTATTATTCTTTACTAATCTTCTTTTATTTTGTCTTTCATTTACTAAAGTATCATATTGATCTTGTTTTTCTTCTATAGCATCTGTTCTTAAAGAAACTAATGCATTTGTTTCATTTTCTAATGATGACAATACTGTTGTATAGTCTGTTTTTACAGTTGATAAACCAGATTGAATATTTTGTTGATTTTGAATAATATTTGTTAAATTAGTTGTATCTGTACTAGATAATGAACCGGAATAAGTATTTAATAAATTTTGAGCATCTAATTCGATATTAGATGAATCATCTACCATTTGATCAATATAACCATTTGGTTCAATTGGTGTTTCTAAATATATAGTAGAACCATCAACACCGGTTAATCCTTCTTTTGTTGATATCTGTTTTTCTTCATTAACATAAAAAACTACTATTAATGATACAGCAATACCTAAAGTAATTATTAATGGCTTATAAAATTTCTCATTTTTCATTTTATATATATATTACAAATATATTTATAAAATATTTACATTTTTGTTATAATAATTCCACCAGTCAACGTTAATATAGTTAATATAGTCCAACCATATAATCGTGCCTTTTCGCTTTCAACACTTAATGATGATATTTCAAGTTTTCCTTCATCTGCTTGTGAATGTTTAGTTACGTTATCAATTGCATCTCTTGCTTCGGCTACAGTATCAAATCCTTCGTCATCATTAAATTTTTCAAAAGTAGTAAAACTTTCTAATTGTCTATTTATAATATCTTCATTAATTTTTCTAGATTTTCGAAGTCTATAATTTTTTTTAACATTCCATCTGGCATTTTCCTCAATATCTTTATTTCTAAATTTTGCATAAACTTGTTTTTGTTGACTCATATATTTATAAATAGAAAATCATTTTATAAATATAAATTAGAATTCAAAAATATAAAAGCATAATAAAAATGTAACAAATAATGGAATACCCATTAAATCTACACCAAATAGTCTTGAAAATCCTGCATATATTAATCCTGTCATTGTTAAACTAGTTATTATTTTACTGTATGTTGATTTTGTAAAATATAAAACTAAAAATAAAGATAATGCTACTAAAATTATTAATCCTAATTGTCTTTCTGCCATACCAGTAAGCAAATTTACAATTAACCTAAAAGGATACATTATATCTAATTCTATTGTATATACAAATAATACAACTGTAATAATTGATAAATAAAAGATCATCTTTGATAATCTATCATAATTGATAATTGATCTATTCATTTCACCTTCTATATTATTAATATCTCTTTCTAATTTTATGTTATCTTTCAAAATACTATTTTCTTGGGCTAAATAATTATTTAATTCTTGAATATTTTGTTCTAAAGTACCTGGCATATATAATATAACCTGATTATTTTTTCATCATTTTTAGATATAAAAATCTTGTTAAATATAACGTACCTAAAGAAATTGATATTGTATAAAAAAGAAAATAATTATAAGTATTTTCAGTATCTTCCAAATATCTTTTTGATTTTTCAACGTTATCAACACTATTCTTGTAGTCTTTTTCTAATTGTTGGATTTCACTTTTAATTGTATCTATATCGCTCTGTGTAGTTGATAGTGTCATATATAATATATCAGGATTAATTATTTATGCAATAACGATAATATAAACCCTTAATTGATGTTTTACTTGGTCTTATAATTTTACATATTTGTCCTGGTTTTAGAAATATTGCTCCTGCAACTGGGTCAAATCTTGATATTTGAGGTACCTGTCTTTGTGGGTCATCAATATTATACTTTTTAAGAAAATCGTTCTTTTCTTCATCAGACAATACAATATGAGGAGGAACTAATTCATGTTCTAGTATGTTAAATTGAAGTCTTTTTAACGAATAAATAATTAAATGTATTCCTTCTTGTTCCCAAATCTTTTTTAATTCATTTGTAATTGTATCATTCGGATTATCATGAGTAATAATAAATAAAATATCATTCTTTTTTAGTAATTGTTCTGTATATATTAAATCTTCTATCATAGTTGTAATATGAACAGGTTTGATTGTTTTATATGAAATTGCCAAATACTTAACATATATTTTTGGTTTGCTTATATCTTTATTTTCAATAAGCATGTCTAATTGTTTATTATTTATCATGCTATGTAATTCTCCAGTACTAAAACCATGATAATCCTCAACATTATAGCCTTGTTTTGCAAGTAATTCTAGTATAGTGATTCTAGATTTATATACGATATTGTAAAATGAACTTGTGCTGGTTGAATTGTCTAAACTCATAATATTATATTATATTATAATGGGTTTAAATTATATTTATAATCAATTTTTATTTTAATTCATTTTAATTCTAAATTCAATATTTTTCCATATATTTGAATTATTGTCATCATCTTCTTATACTGTAAGTTCTTTTATGTATTACACATTAATTTTTATCTTTTATTTTTCGTGTCCATCTTTCGTTGTATGTATTAAAAAAATATACATAATTGGATTTATAAGTTAATTTTTTATTGTCTAAATACATATGAATTCTAATATTACTTTTATTGTATTCAGATCCAGCATGAATCAAATCTGAACGAAAAATAAAAATATCATTTTTCATTAATTCTATAGTTTCACGATTAATATTAGTTTTTTTTTCATTAATCATCCAATTAATACTTTCTGACCAAACATCAATTTTTGTATTATCTTGTAAAGAAATAATTATTACTAATGGTACATCTTCAATTTCATTCTTTAAAAGATTTATATAATTTTTTTCAGGTAAATAATCACAATGAGCTTGTTGTCTTTTACAATTTTCAAATGATTTTAATATAACAGAACGGTTAATATATAAATTATCTGATATTAAATTGTTATTTTTTAAAAAATAATATATGTCTTCTTTTAATTGTTTAACATATTTATTAGAAAATAATGTTGATTGGATTCTACGTTTATCGTTATTTTTATTATTAAATATATAACTAGCATTATCAAATGTTATTTGTTTTTCACAAATATCTTTTATATTTCTATGAATATTTATATTAAACTTAAAATAACCTTTTGAATGTAAATCTTTATAATAACTCATAATTATTATAAAAAAAATTTTTTAAATTGTTTACTTATTTTAATTCGAAATTCAATATTTTTTTACCTCCTCCTGAATTTCCTGAATTATCATCATCACTATTTCCATCATCATCTACGTTTTCACCTGTAATTTCTTTTATTTCTTTTTCTAGTTCGTTGTTTTTCTTTTTTGTTTCTTTATTAACAACATTATCTGGTTGAAGTATACTTCCGCCATCATATGTTATATTTGTTTCAGACACTTTTACCATGTTCTCTCCTATGTCACCAATATCCATCTTTATTTTCCCCCCTTGTTGTGAATGATTTTTTGCATAACGGTCAATATCATCCAACGTTGGACCATATTTTACTTCAGACTCGGGTATATCTGCAGGATTAATTAATTGTCCATCTGTTTTGTATCTTTCATATGCTGCTACATGTTCTCCATAATGTGAATCATGATATTTTTTAATATATTCTGTTTTAAATTTTTCAAATTCTTCATCTGTTATTTTTGGTGTAAAATCAACATCTGACGCATATGCAGGACTACCAGGCGCCCATGGAGGACTATCTGCTGCATATGCAGGACTTCCAGGCGCCCATGGAGGAGTTTCTTTAGAATATAATGTATCCTTGTTATCTTCCTCTGGCTCATCAAATTCATGTAAGTCATAATCTTCAACATTTTCAAAATAAATATCATCTTCTTTTTCAACACGAATATTTTGCCTGCTTACGGCATTTTGTCTATCTATATACCCATATTGAATTAATAAATCTCTAATTTCTTTTAATTTAAAATTAGAATCTTCCATATCTCTTGCATTAATTTTAAAATTATTTGAATAACTCATATTTTCTATTTGATTTATATTATCTTCTGTTATTAACCGTGTTTGAATTCCCATTACTTGTAATTCTTGGATCAATAATTTTAAACAATATGGTATTTTAACTAAACTAAATGTTCTTCCGTATTTGGTAACGTTATTTAATTTAATTTCATCAAATTTACCACGTGAAAATTTTGCACCATCAGCAAACAAACTTAATAATATATCTTTAGATTGATTATATGCAGCAAGTGTTCCTGTTTTATTACAAACTGCAATTTTATAATCATCTCCTCTTGTCATCATAGATTCTTTTAAAAATTTAGATGCACCATGTCCAATTACACCATCACGTTCCATTTCTCCTATTCTTAAACCACCATCATTTGCTCTACCAGATACAGGTTGTTTTGTTAATCCATCATTTCTACCTCTAGCTCTATAATTAATTTTGTCCTTTACCATGTGTTTTAATCTCATATAATATGTTGGACCTATAAATATACTTGTTTCTAATTGTTCTCCTGTATATCCGTTGTATAATATTTCATTACCTCTTGATTCATATCCTGCTTTTGAGAGTAATTTACTAAAAACATCCACATGGTCTACACCCTGAAACGCTGTACAATCTCCCGAATTTCCATAATAACAACCAACTTTACCTGTAATTGTTTCTACCAATTGCCCTATTGTCATACGGGATGGTAGTGCATGAGGATTAATAATTAAATCAGGCTTTATTCCATCTTCGGTAAAAGGCATATCTTCTTCTGGTATAATTAGTCCAATTGTACCTTTTTGTCCAGATCTACTAGCCATTTTATCTCCCATAGCAGGTATTCTCTCATCACGAACTCTTACCTTAGCTAATCTGAAGCCTTCTTCATCATCACTTATAAATGTTTTATCTACAAATCCTAATTGACCTCTTTTTGTCTTAACAGAAGAGTCAAAATATGTATTTACATTTTCTGCATCAACAGTTACTTTTCCAATTATTATTGTTTTCTCATTTATTTTTGTATTTTCTTTTATTAGACCACTGTCATTTAATTTTGTATAATCATAATCATATTTTTTTCTTTCAACATCCATTTTTTCTACATTTATAAATTTTGAATTTACATTATTACCTTTAACGAGTGATGATTCTTCTCTCGTTTCATACGTAGAATAGTATGTTGTTCTAAACAATCCTCTATGTACAGAACCTTCATTTATTAAAATAGCATCTTCTACATTATATCCTCCATAACATCCAATTGCAACAATAGTATTTGTGCCATAACAATTATCATCTCTATAATATTCCTGGTATTTTGTTTTTACAAGAGGACTTTGTCCATAATTTAAAACAATACCAGTTTTATCAACTCTATTTACAAAATTAGTACTATATACTGAAACGGCTTGTTTACTTTGGCCACAAGAAAATAGATTTCTTGGTAATGGATTTTTTTCAGGATATATTACTAGATTACCCATATAACCAAACATACATGATGGATGTATTTCTAAATGCGTACACCTTTTGTCTTTTTTCATTTTTTCGATATTTGTTGATATTAATAATGTGTTCATTTCTGCTGTATCAATATACTCAACAATTGATTTATGTTTATTTAATTCATCAATGTCTGATGTATATAATTCTTTTAAATCATAAAATTTATTACTAATAGTATTTACTTTTACCTTTTTATCATTAAATCCTGTTAATATATTGTCCCAATCTATTGCCTTTGTATTATTTATTTTTTTTCTAAACAACTCACAGTTTATACTTAAATTTTTCATTTCATCAACATAAAACATCGGTCTTGTAATTCTTCCACTATCAGTAAATAATTCAATTGAATTATCTATATAATTTACTGCAATACTTGTATAAATTGGGATTATACATAGTCTTCTGGAAAATTTAATAAAATTAGAAGTACTAATTAATTCATTTGTTATAGCAACCCATGAACCATTTATAAATATTTTTGTTTTGTTTTTAACATCAGATGGTTTTGTTTCACTTAATAATTTAATATTTAAATTTTCTCTTAACCAATCAAGAATTTTTTTATATGAATATCCATTTGTAATATAGCTAGTAATTGCAAGATGTTTATGTAATCCACAATTACCACCATCTGGAGTATCCACGGGGTCAATTAAACCATATTGAGAAGCGTGACATAAACGTGGTCCTACTACTTTTGCACTTGCATCTAATGGCAAATTAATCTTTCTAAGATGTGATATAAAAGAATGATATGAAAGCCTATTTAAATCTTGTATTACTCCTACACGAGATGTATTTGGTGTTGCACCCCATCTACCTTTATATGCCTTATTAATACCATTATCTACTATTTTATTTTTAAATATTTCATTATAACCCAACTTATATTTTTTTTTATCATCTTTTTCATCATCTTTTACAAATTCACTTGTAAATACTTGTGATACTAATTGATTTTCTGTTATAGTTAATACATTTGTTTCTGTATTAGTAAAATGATAATATAAATCATTTTCTATATTTACTTGAATATCTTTTTGTTGTAAATTATAGTATTCTTTGAATAAATCATAAATTAAGTTACCAGGTAATTCAACTCTTTTATATTTAAAGCTATCTCTATCTGTTGGAGGTATCATTCCAAGACTTGTTTTAAGTAAATTAAAAACCATATTACCAATAGAAAATGCTTTGTTCGTAAAATTCATTTCACCTATCTGAGGTAATAAATAATCACATAAAATATGATATGTGTATGGAATATTTTTAAATTTTAAATATTGAGATATATATTTTAGAGCACTTTCTTGTGTAAATATTGTTCCAGCATCATATACAGATGGTCTAAAGTATTTTATAAAATTCTTATTATTATCAATATCAATTAAACAGTATTCAATAATTTCTTTATCAGATATTACTCCTAACGCACGCATTAATATAAATAGAGGTATTGAATGTCGAACATTCGGAATTTCTACTACTATATTACCAAATTCCATTTTATCTGTATCTCTTATTATATGAATTTTCATAGTTCTTACAGGTTTTGAAGCATCTTCAGAAACCATTCTTATTATAGATGAATATGAATACTTATTATCATCCGCATTTTTTTTATTATAGACCATGTTATCTGAAAATTTTTCTTGTGGAACTATAATTTTCTCTTTTCCGTCAATTATAAAATATCCTCCATAATCATTTTTACATTCACCCATATTAAACTTCAATTCACGATTAACATGTTTTAATATACATTTATTAGAATGAAGCATTATTGGAAATCGTCCCATATAAATTTTTGGAATTGTTAACTCACCTTCTATTAACTCTGAACTTGTATTAATCATTTTATATTTAACCACTACATCATAGTGAACAGTAAATGCATATGTCATATTACGAAGTCTTGCTTCATTTGGATACATATAATGACTATGTCTTTCATCATATATTACGGGTTTTCCAAAATATACTTGTTTACCATTTAAACCACCAATATATAATTCTATCTTAAATTTAAAATCATCTAACCTTTCATCAAAATTCTTACTTATTTGTATTGGATTTTTTTCCGATATTATTTCAAATATTTCCTTATTAAAAAAACTATCATATGAATTTATATGATGTTGTGTTAAATAATATGGATTATTCAGAAAATACGATTCTAACGTTTTCCATCCTAATTTATCAAAATTCATGTATATAATATATAGAGCATTTTTTTAATTACTCTTTAAAATGTAATAAATAATTATATAATAACAATTTATTAATTTACATGATAAACATTCCACCGATTAAAATAAATAATAATACAAAAGGAAACAAAACTAAAAACCAAGATACTTTGGTATATCCTGATTTACATATTAAATCAAGCACCCATGTCCAGAATAATATATAAACTGACTTGAGTACAAATATAAATATGGTACTGGATACATTACATTCATATTCTCCTACACAATATGTATCTGTATTACCGTAATTTTGAAACATCATCATTACTAATGCAATAAATGACATTACAAAATATAATGCTGCTGGCGAGCATAAATCTTTAATTGACTTTGGAATAGGGGTAGCCATTATGTATTAATTAAATATTTTTTTTTAGGCAGATGAATTAGGATTTTGACCACGTGTTGGATTAGGATCTTTAGGTTGGGGATAACCACCTAATGTTGCACTTTGTTTCTCTCCTAAATAATATGTATTATCTATCATATTTCTTATTTCTCTAAAAAATCCACCCTTTTGTTTTTTACTTTTACGCATACGTTTCTTTAATTTTCGTCTTCTGCTTTTTCCTCCCTTAAAAAAAGGTGGAAATTTACCACCCATATTACACCCACACTTTCTTCTAGATTTATTTAAATTACCACCTCTCATACTCTTTCTTCTTCTAGTTTTTGTTCTTGTTTTTTTTAAACTTCTTCTAGTTTTCACCATATATATTATGCTAATATTTTATTCAATATCAACATGTGTTAAAAAGTGTCTTCTACAACACATCTTATTCAAATTTAAATTATCTAATACAATCCCTTCGGGATTTTTTTGAGTATGTTCCTTTGTTAAATATACTTCATTATTTGCATCAATACCCTTTTCTATTTTCATTTGTGAAACTTGTCTCTTATAGTATTCATACTTATCAGCAATTACTTCGCCACATGTAAAACATTTTACAGGAATAATCATTTTGTTATATATTATATTATAATTAAAACTTTAATCAATTTTAATTGTAATTAATAATTATTTAAATAATTATGCAACATTACGTCATCTGAATTATTATTTACATAACCAGATAATATTGCTGATTCATACATAGTTTTTAATACATCATTTGGTGTAGTAGACCCAATTCTTATTAAATTATGTTCTCTTAAATATTTTTTTATTTTTGAGATTTCTTCATTCTCAATTTTCTTTTTTTCATCCATAACTTTCTTTTTTGTATGTGTACTTTTAATTAAAACAGAAATAGAATTATTCTTTTTTGATTTACCTAACTTATATTTTCTTTTTAATGTTTTTTTAGTTATAAACCCACCTCTTTTTTCACGTAATTTATCCAATTTGGTTTCCCTTACTGTTGGAATACTATTATTTATATTTATCATCGGTTTCGTAAAATTACTTTCACTTGGTTCCGACTTTTCCTTCTGTATTTCCTTTATTTCACTTTCAAAATCATCATCATCGTCCTCATCATCTGTACTAAAGTTTAATTTTTTCTGAGTATGTGTTTTCCATTGTCTAAATGTTGGTTGAGAACCATTTTTTAAACATCCATATGGTGGTGCTGGTGGAAGAATTGTAGATACTTTATTAAAATTATTATTATCAATACTAATATTATTACTAAAATCATCTGGTAATTTTAAACTTACTTCTATATTTTCATGATCAAATTCATTATTTCCTACCCTTCTTTTACCTTTAAGTGTTCTATTTCTTCGTTTTCGTTTAGATTTTGTTCCACCCCTCTTTTCTTTTTCCACTAAATCCGATAAATAATTCATCGATTCTTTGAAATTAGAAGAAAATTTCTCTATATTATCAGGCTTTTCTTGAGTTTGTGGTTGTATTTTATCCAACGGTTGTTCTATTTCGTTAGTTTCTCTATGTTCTTTAATTTTATTCAGTAAATTTTTTCTTAATTGAGTGGGATTTACAAAATTAAATCTTTTATCTTTTTTCTTTAAAGTTTTTGCTTTATCTTTTTTTTTACCTTTACCTGACATACTAAATAATTCAGGATTAATTGATATTGTTTTTCGAGAACTCATAAAATATATATTTAATTTATTATATTTTAATGCATAAAACTAATTAATTGTTAAAAACATATAAAAATTGATTTATAATTTAAAGTATTCATGTATCATAAAAATATGGATTGTTTAATGACGAATCGTACAGATATTAATCAAGAAACCACATATGGAAGTGAAACTCCATGGGATTTTATTGAAAATTATTTCGGTGGAAAATATCTAGAATTACTTGTTAGACATCAATTAGAATCTTATAATACATTTGTCGAATATGAAATACAAAAAACAATAGAAATGTTTAATCCTGTTTGTATTAAATCAGAGAATGATTATGATGAGAAAACAAAAAAATATGCATTAGAAATTTCAATAAATTTTGAAAATTTCCAATTATATCGTCCTCAAATTCACGAAAATAATGGTGCTACTAAATTAATGTTTCCACAAGAAGCAAGACTTCGTAATTTCACATATGCATCTCCTATGACTGTGGATATTAATATTCAATATATTACAAGAACCGGTCCAAATTTAGAAAATGTTGAAACTAGTAGCAAAGTTATTTCACAAATACATATTGGAAAATTACCAATTATGTTAAGATCTTCTATTTGTGTTTTGAACCAATATAAGCATATGAATTCAGGCATAACAGGTGAATGCAAATATGATGCTGGAGGATATTTTATTATTAATGGTTCTGAAAAAACTGTATTAGGACAAGAAAGAGCTGCTGAAAATAAAGTATATTGTTTCAACGTATCCAAAAATAATACAAAATGGTCATATATGGCTGAAATAAAATCTGTCCCAGATTTTAAATGTATATCACCTAAGCAAATTAACGTAATGATTTCTAGTAAAAATAATGGTTTTGGTAATAGTATTTATATTCAAATTCCACGAATTAAAAACCCTATCCCTATAGTTGTTTTGTTCAGAGCACTCAATATTAATAGTGATAAGGATATATGTAATAAAATAATTTTAGATATTAATAACCCTAATTATAAAGATATATTGGTATTCCTGCAAGCATCTATTGTTGATGCTGAAACAAATAATGTCACAAGTTATGATGCAGCAATTGAATATATTACAACAAATGTTATGTTTACTCCTATAAATATGACAAAAGAGCAAGGTTATAATAAAAAGCGTGATTTTGCGATTGATGTTTTAAAAAATGATTTATTTCCGCACTGTAGAACCGATACACAAAAAATTTATTTCTTAGGATATATGGTTAATAAAGTTATTAGAGCCCGCCTTAATATGATTGAACAAGATGACCGTGATTCATATCTAAATAAACGTATCGACCTTACTGGTACTTTGTTAAATAATCTGTTTAGAAATTATTTCAATAAAGTTGTAAAGGATTTACAAAAACAGACAATCAAAGAAATTAATAATGGTTCATGGAGATCAACAAATGATTATATGAATATTATTAACAAAACAAATATATATAAAATTATTAAATCAACTACTATTGAAAACGGCATTAAACGTGCATTATCAACAGGAGATTTTGGTATTAAACATTCTACTAATAATAGTAAAGTAGGAGTAGCACAAGTATTGAACCGATTAACCTATGCGTCAAGTTTAAGTCATTCACGAAGAATTAGTACTCCAATCGATAAAAGTGGTAAATTAGTTCCTCCTAGATTACTACATAACACATCATGGGGATTTCTTTGCCCTGTAGAAACTCCAGAAGGCCAATCTGTAGGTGTTGTAAAAAATTTAAGTTATATGACACATATAACAATATCATCCGAAAGTGAAACTATTTATGACGTATTAGATGATATTATCAAGGTTGATAACAATATTACTTCTAAAGACCTAGATAATAAAGTAAAAATATTTGTAAATGGTTGTTGGATAGGAATTACGGATAACCCTAAAGAATTATATGATAGCTTGAAAATTAAAAAATATAAGGGAATTATTAATATATATACTTCTATTGTATTTAACTACAAAGCGATGGAAATTAGAATATGTAATGATGCCGGAAGATTAACTAGACCACTTCTTAAGGTTAGAAATAATAAATTAATATTAAAGAATGATGTTATTGAAAAGGTAAAAAATAAAAATATTAAATGGAACGAATTGCTAACGGATATTGTTCTGGATGAATCAATAATTGAATATGTTGACCCAGATGAACAAAACGCATCTATGGTAGCTATGTATCCTAAAGATTTATCTCATAATGACCCTAATTTAGTTAAGCGTTATACTCACAGCGAAATTCATCCTAGTACTATGTTTGGTATTCTTGCATCTTGTATTCCATTTCCTGATCATAATCAATCTCCTAGAAATTGTTATCAATGTGCACAATGTAAGCAAGCTATGGGAGTTTATGCTACTAATTTTGATATAAGAATGGATAAAACTGCATATATTTTAAATTATCCTATGAGACCACTAGTAGATACTAGATTAATGAACATAATTAAAGTTAATAATATTCCTTCTGGCTGTCAAGTTATTGTTGCAATTATGACACATACTGGATATAATCAAGAAGATAGTATTCTATTTAATAAAGGAGCTGTTGATAGAGGACTATTTCAAGCAACTATTTATCATACAGAAAAGGATGAAGATAAAAAAGTACATGGAGATGAAGAAATTCGATGTAAGCCTGATAAATCTAAGACTAAGGGTATGAAATTTGGAAATTACAATAAAATTAATAATCAAGGTGTTATTCCTGAAAATACCTTGGTTGAAAATAGAGATATTATTATTGCAAAAGTTGTTACTATTAAAGAAAACAAAAATGACCATACTAAATTAATCAAATATGAAGATTGCAGTAAAAGTTTTAGAACTAATGAAGAATCATATATTGATAAAAATTATATTGATAGAAACGGAGATGGTTATAATTTTGCAAAAGTGAGAACAAGAGCTGTAAGAAAACCGGTTATGGGTGATAAATTTTCTAGTCGTCATGGACAAAAAGGAACTGTTGGCTTAATTATACCTGAAGAAGATATGCCATTTACTGAATCAGGTGTCAAACCAGATATTATTATTAATCCACATGCAATTCCATCTAGAATGACAATTGGTCATTTAAAAGAAACATTATTGGGTAAAGTATTACTTGAACTAGGATTATTTGGTGATGGAACCAGTTTTGGAGATACGGATATTGACTTCATTTCAAAAGAGCTTCAGAAAACAGGGTTTGAAGCACACGGAAATGAAATTTTATATGATGGAAATACTGGAAAACAATTAGAAACGAGTATATTTATTGGACCTGTATTTTATCAGAGACTAAAACATATGGTGGCCGATAAGCAACATAGTAGATCTATTGGACCTATGGTTAATTTAACTCGCCAACCTGCAGAAGGTAGATCTAGAGATGGTGGATTGCGTTTTGGAGAAATGGAAAGAGATTGTATGGTTAGTCATGGTGCAGCAAGATTTACAAGAGGAAGATTATACGATGCATCTGATAAATTTCAGATACACGTATGTAAGAAATGTGGTATGACGTCATCTGTTAATAATAAACTTCATGTTCATTTGTGTAAAATGTGTGATAATAGAACCGATTTTGCATATGTTCAATTACCTTACAGTTGTAAATTGTTATTCCAAGAATTATTGGCGATGAATGTTGCTCCGAGAATGGTTGTCAATTAATTATTAATAATTATAATATTTATTATGTAATTATAATTATTTTTTATTGATATAATAGTCTATGAATATACCTCCTGGAAAATATTATTGGGATAAAGAAGAAACTATTAATGAAAAAGATATTACTATTCATAATATGAAACATTTACTATGTGGAACAGGTACATATTGGATAAGTTATAGATTAGGTGATACTATTGGTGGTAAGTATAATAAAAATTTTGAAACTATTGAACAAAAATGGCCTGGTTCAATTAAAGATAAATATATGAAATTAACAAATAATAAGGCTAATAATTATGATGTATTATTTAATATTATTAAAGAATATCCTTTTTTCAAATTTGATACAACTAATTTACTTATAATAGGAATTCGTATTGGTGATGTACTGGGTACAGTAACATTAGATAAATATATAAAACCAGTTAATTTTTATAAAGATTTAGATTTAACAGAACATTTAAATAAAACTGTTATTATATGCTGTGGTAGTCATTATAATAGCAATACTCCAAAAACACTAGGTTATGTTAATGATTTATATAAAATTATGAAAGAAAAAGGGTTTGAAAATGTTTTTATTAGAGGTGGAAATAGTCCAGACGACGATTTAACTTTAATGTGTGGTGCTGATAATTTAATTACTGGTTTAGGTGGATATCATAAAATGATTAGAACTATTGTTATGAACCATACCAAAAAGAATGTTATTGGATAATTATTTTAATTAATCTTCTTCCGATTCTTCTGCTTCTTCCTTCCTTCTTTTTTCATCTTGTTCTCGGTAAAATGATGGATCGCCCATTCGTTCAGGAGGTGTTTCTGGTACCACACTAGGTGAATTAGAATTTCTAGTAACTAATGGAGATGCGGGAGCAATTGGTTCTATATAACTCCCATCTGGATTAAGACCAATACTATCTATTCCTCTTCTGGGGGATTGAAGACGTGATGGATTAGGATCATTTTCAAAACTATCTGATCTTTCACGAACTGTTCCACGGCGTAATGAACTTAATGTATTCTGTGCTCTATTTAATTCATTTAATCTTCTTCTTGCTGGGGGCTGAGGTAGTAGATCACCATTATCATTTACTATACGAAGTCTTCTTCTACTAGGTTGATTTAAATTAACTATTTCACCGATATCCCCATTATCATTATCATCACTAACATCACTAACACCAGTAGAACTACCAGGAGGAGAATAAGGAGGACTAACAGGTGAATAAGGAGGACTGTGTATACTGGCCTCTTCTTCAGAATCACTATCATCCCTCAAAGAAGCAAGAGCTTGTGCAGAAGGAGAAAGGAATGGTGCATTAGAAGAAGACACCTCTGGAAATAATCCAGGAAATGGATTAGGTAAACCTCGTTCTAATTGACGTGATAATTGTGCACTTCTTGGAACACGTAATGGCGAATTAGTTGGAGACTCCTCTATTGTTTCTTGAGAAATATTTTGTGGAGGATGTGGAGCAAAATTACGAACTACATCCATAATATCTTCATCTTGATCTTCAAGAAAACTATTTTCCATACTATTTGTTAATGACATACTTTGCTCTAAACTTAATGGTGAGTCACCTGTATCCATATCTCCAATAATACGTCCGACAGGTAATAACATATCAAAATCTTCGGTATCAAATACTTCAAAATTAAGAAAATCTTCTGGCTTTATATTATCATTCGATAAACCACTAACATTTTTACAGGCTTCTATTGCTTGTGCTCTAGTAACTAATTGCATTCTAAAATCATGATCTTCATCGGGTGTGTCCATCAAATTATTTAAGTCTGAATTTTCTAATATCTTGTGTGAATTTTTTAATACCTTAGGTTTATCTAAAGATATTTGTTCTATTACTCTTAAACTTCCATCACTTTTTTGTGTTACACGTTTTTCGCCTATTAATATACTAATACTAGAATCTTCACCTATTTTAAAATTAATATGATATATCCATTGACCTTTATTTGGATGAAAGTTATCATATGTTCCATCTTCTATCTCTGCATAGCCATTTAAATTACTAAATACACTAATAATTTTACCACAAACAGTTTGTTCTATACCTTCTGCATTTTCTAAAATGAATATTACATATTTATGAGTATATTGATTTTCCCAAAATATACTAAAACTTTTAGGGATGTGGTCTAAAGAAATTAAAGCATTAATTTCTGTATTTTTGCCCTGATTATACTGAAAATCAATAGGTAAAATACCATCTGTATTATTTTCTGAAAAAATATAACCAAAATCATCATATCTATACTCAAAAGGATTTTCATTTTCTTCTCTGTCCTCAAATTTACCTTCTAGAAGTTGGTCAATATTATGTTTTAAAATTTTTGTTTCTTTTTCAATATCGCCTCTCTCTTGCACAGTCATTTTCAATAATTCTTCAGTTGGTATACTCTCCCATGAAGCTATGTCTTTTAATCTCACTTCTTCCATATATGATTGATGTTCATCACCGTCATCTTTACGTTCAAATTCATATTTTTGTAAAATATAGTCTTCTAATTTATTTATATCCTCACGGCCTCTATTTCCTTGCCCAGATACAGTATCAAATATTTCATCTCCATTTCTATTAAATATTGCTTCATAAGATAATGAGTTATAAGGTATTAATTCATATATAATTGTTTCTGGTGCCTGTCCATGTGTACCACTTATAGTAGAAGGATCAGAATAAAGACCACCTGACCTAGTTATATCAATAATATTGTTATCTGTTGGTTGCATTCGTGGTCTTAAAATAAATATTTTACTTTTGTCTATTGTGTATAATTGCAAAGCACTTTCTGCATCTATTAATTTTTTTCCGCTACTTAATTGAAGTTGAAAAAATCTACGGTTTCCATGAGTTCCTCCCTTTCCGACATTTAAGTTTGCCATATGTAAATATGGCCCTCCTAATATATCTGAACCATGATTTATTCCTACACTTTTTTTTACTTTTTCTGGTTTAAATGAAGTATCTGTTAAACGTGTATGATATATTTGAGTAAATTCAGAAGAATCATCGTTTATAACCCAATTAGTAAATATTGCATTTGGATCTTTAAGATAATATTTTAATGTATCTAAAGTCATCGCATGAAAAAACATTTTATTTGTCAAATTTCCATTTATATCTCGTATAACGGATGTATCTGCGAAAATAATATGAGGAATATTAGACCTTAAATTACTTAAGTACATATCATCCATGATATTTTCTTCATCATAATAATCAATAGGACTACTTCCTTCATACATATTATCGTATAATGGTATTATTTTTTCTAATATTTCTTTACGTTCTTCTTTATTCGTTTCCATGTATATATTAATTTAGGATTTTATTATTATTTTTAGTTTATAAAATATTATATTATATATATATAATGCCTAAACCAATAGCGCTAGTCAATAATACAAATGCAACTTCTAGAAATAGAAAGGTTGTAACTATGGTATGGAATACAGACAAAGTTGAAAATAAGCATAAAACTACATTTAGACATGCTATGAACGCTGGTGATCCATTAACACGTGTTAATTATTCATGTGGAGGACCAAACCCCTTATCAAATTTACCTTCAGTTAAACAAAATGTATCATTATTTAGAGGAGGTATTAAATCTTTTTGTGATGCAAGCAACGTTCCAGCATCATCATGTAACGTAAAATATGTATATGATTCTTCTAATGTTACACGTTTTAGAAAAGAAGTAGCAATTAACAAAAGTTATAATGATACTTCGTTTGGTGGTGCAAATAATGGGTCATATAGTTTTATTAAACACGCACGTATGTAAATTTTAGTTTTTTATATAAATATATTATATAATGAACAAGTATCTTGTTGAGTTTTTAGGAACTTTATTCTTCATTTACGTTATTTTGGCTAGTGGAAGTCCTTTAGCAATTGCTGCTGCATTTTTACTTACTATTATGGTTATTGGTCCCATTAGTGGAGGACACATCACCCCTGCCGTAACCGTTGCAATGGTACAAGCAGGCAAACTTCCTCAAGGAGAAATGTTACCTTATGTTGCATCACAACTTGCAGGTGGATTAGCTGCTTTACAAATTGTCCAACGTATTTAAATTAAAATTAATTAAATAATAAATTTAATATTTAATTAATCATCTTTCATCGCTTCTTCAAGTGGCAAAAAAATATTTGTTTCTTCTATATAATAAATAATTGCCGCCCATAAAAAAGTACATGCATTTTCAAATTTTTGTATTGTCATATATAATTTATCTTCATAATTTTTTTTAAGCTTTTTTACCAATATTATATACTAAATATAAACCTAATACCGATACAGCTGCAATATAAAATTGTAAAAATATATCATCATCATTATTCATATTAGTAAATGTTTCTCTACACCGCTCTCCTGTTTCTGGATTTCGTTTTCCTGGAAATAAACATGCGTCCATCGACCTAACATCAATTGTTGCTACATGTTTTGTTTCGTTTCTAATTATATCCTTATTATCTCTTGTTGGCATACTAATTGGAATGCACTCTGGTTTGCCACTTGTTTTTAATGCTCTCCAAAATCTAGCAGGATTAACAGCTTCTAAATTTTGCATTGCACCTGGTATTTGACCTTTAAATGTACTAAAATTTACTCCCATACCTGAAGATACAAATGGAATTGAACCTCTAGGTACATGACTTATATATGTATATCTATCAACTTGTGTTGGTTTTCCATCCTCATCATATGCACCTCTCTTTAAACAGTTTGTATTTGTAGATAAAAAAAATTTATTTCCTAGTGGTTTTCCTGGTATAGATGCTCTTCCACCACCAGATACCATTAATTTAACATATTCTATTAAACCTCCTATGTCTCTTGCTGTTACACTTAAAGAACCACGATCAGACATACCCATTTCCTTTGGAGTTTTTATTTTTTTCCAATATTCATATGTTGGGCCCAATAATTTTTCTTCGGTTTTTTTAAATTCGGCTTCTAGTTCTTCCATATTTTTTTCTTTTTCTGATTTAGTCATATAATATACTAATATATATTATATGATTATATTATCCTATTCATTTTTATAACTTTGGTATTCTTTTCTCATTTCCTTGAAATTTCTTTGCATATCAGTCATTTCACTCTCAATACTACTAACTTTACTATTAACATAATCAACAGTAGGTGCACCATTTATAGTTTGTTTCATATCAGCTAAATTTATTTTATTACTTTCTACTTTAGTTTTTAATATATCAACGCTATCTTTGATCTCATCTTGTCCCTCATTTTGTGCGCTAATATTTTCTAATTGTGATTCCACAGTTACAAATCTTTGCTCATTATTACTTGCAAATTTCTTTATCGTATTTTCTATTTTATTAAGTCTCTCGTCATTTTGCTGTGAAATAATTTTAGCCTTTGTTGTATCTTCAACTATTGATTTATCTACCGATTTATCTGGAGCAGCAGGGGAGGGAGTGGGTTTCTCAGCAGCAGGGGGGGGAGTGGTTTTCTCAGCGCTGGAGAAAGGTCCGCCCTTCTTGTTCATTAATCCTTCTATTTTTTTTTCAAAACCGAGAAATCTATATATTTCCCGAAAAATAGGATATAATATAATAAAGGCAAATAATGGAACTAATACTTCAATAATATTCATATATAATATTTGAATATTTTTCTTTTCTATAAATATATATAATGTCAAGGATTACTGTATTTCAAGGATTTTTTAACCAGCCACAAATTAAATGGAAAACAGACACACCTCTAAATAAAACTGGGTTTGTTAATTCTAACGCTCCATCAAATATCAGACCTCTATATGACTCTGAAGATCGAAGTGCTGCTCCTCATAAACCTCGTCCTCTCCGTATTTATAGAAGAGGAAGAAGTGTTAGACAAGTTGCTTCTTCTAAAGCAACTATGAGAGAAAGTTTAGAGAACCCAGGAACATATATTACAAATAACACTAAAACTGCAGCTGAATTATGTGCAGACTATAACGGTAGTAATTTAGTAAATGAATATGGAAGTAAAATTAACACATCTAATAACCCCGAAAGTAGTAACGAATGTTGTAGCCAGGCAAACTTCGCAAGAAAAAAACTAAGAAACCCTAAATTTAATTTACAAAAATCATATCATACTAGACATGAAGAATTGAGAAAAGCAAGAGGAGCAGTAAATAAAACCAACTTATATTATTCCAATTGTTCTGATGATAAATGCTTAGATGTTGATACTCCTACTAACGCTAAATATCACGTTAACGGTGCTGTAACATCTAGTGCTCGTTTAGATAGATTAAAATTAGAAGCTGTTGAAAAAACACAAACACGTTATGTTGGTGATTATAAAGAACCATATAACCAAAAAACAAAGACAGAAAGTTTTAATTGTACCTCAACCAAAATGTGTACTAGAAATACACGATTTAGAAAAATATAATTTATATTATTAAATTAATATCATTTAATAATATATATGAGAACACATAAAAATAGATCAATTAAGAGACGAAAAACAAAAACTAAGTTACCAAAATTAAGAAAAATAGATAAGTCTATGAAAAAATTTCATTATAAGATAAAAGACCCATTTAGTAAAAGAAAATTGGCTATTCATGATGGGGTTAAAATGGAGGCAAAGAAAAAGAACGGTTCATTAAAAAAGGCTGCGGTAGCAAAAAAAGGTAGGTTTAATATACTTAGAATTTACAGAAGATATAAGAAAGTAGATGAATGCAAGACAATTACAAAAGATATGAAATATATGGATAAAAAATATGGATTAAACAGTACAAAAGATATTTGTGGTAAAAAATAAATTCATATATATATATGAAAAATGAATGTTACATTTTTGGATATGGATCATTAGTTAATAGTGAAAGTAGAAAGAAAAGCATAAAAATAAATAAAAATAATATTATACCTGCTGTTATAAATAAAAATTTTGGATATGTAAGAACTACAAAATTTCCTTCAATGGGAATAATAAAAGTAAAACAGAACAAAAAAGGTATTAATGGATTACTTTTTAAAATTGATAATACTGATTTAGAATCTTTTGATAGAAGAGAAAAAAGTTATAATCGTATTAGTGTTCCTAGTAAATATATATCTATTATTGGAGATATGTATTTTGATAATTCTTTACCTGTATATATATATAAACCTAAAGTTGGATTTGGAATAAAATCAGGTAAATCATGTACAGAAGGATATTTAAAAGTAGTAAGTAATGGATTCAAAGAATATGGAAATAATTTTTATCAACAATATTTATCAACAACAAAAGGTATAAAAAATAAAAAAACAAGAAAAAGAAATACTAAAGGTGGGAAAAAAACTAAAAAAAAATACACACGAGGGGAATCGAACCCCTAGACCAACCTTGGAAGGGTTGAATGTTACCATTACATCACGTATGTTGGTCCTCTCTGTCGGATTCGAACCAACGACCTATCGATAAACTACAAAAAACCACTACAGTCGATTGCTCTTCCAGCTGAGCTAAGAGAGGATAATAATAATTATAAAATACTTTTATATTGTTTTATAACTATTCTAATTTATTCAATATGTTCAATTCCATTTGTAATACACCAATTTATACATTTTTGTTTATTTTTTTCATTTATTTCAGATAATTTTTGATTACAAGGACTTTTTTCATTTAATTTACAAATATTATGTAAATAACAATTATTATCAAGTAAAGATTGTGCTGTAATAGAATTACATTCATCTATTTTGGATATGAAAGTAGTTGGTATATTTAATTTTAAAAAACTTAATAATGTCAAATCTTCTTTGTTTTTAATATAAAAACCATAGAAACTATCACAAATATATTTAATAAAATCCTTATTTGTAGTATTTAATAAATTTTTGCAACACACATATTTATCATTATTAAAATAATTATTCATATTTGGTT
>MDTB01025719.1_pt1 | contig 36238 bp, 38 predicted proteins | sample 811161 | NCBI WGS metagenome assembly MDTB01 (sample SAMN05326650, study PRJNA326480) | marine metagenome | isolation source: seawater | place: Mediterranean Sea | collected 2009 | reverse complement strand
TTTTACATCTTTAGCTGAAACTTTACTTCCATCAGAAAACCTTGCTTCCTTTCTAATTTTAAATGCTACCCACGATCTATCAGGTGGAACTTTTACTCCCTCAGCAATTAAACCATACTGACTAAATGGCTCATCAAAAGAGGATTTCATTAGGGTTTCAAAAAGGTATCCTGCTTGATAAGCCGGAACTCCCTTCAAAATATAGGGATTTAAATTGTCGAAAGTTCCTATAGAAAATCTATTAATTTTTCCGCCCTTAAATGCATTTTCATCAGCATAGTCAAATTTTTTAAAATTTTTTGGATACTTCAGATCGCCGTGCATTGCAATCCCATGCATGTAATCAAGGTTATTTGCATGAATATTTTTTAAAAAAATTACTTGGCTTAAATTAGTAATAATTAAAAAATATAGAAATTTACGATAAAGTTTAGTTAATTTCATTTAATAATCCTAATATAGTCTTATGGTGATTGGAGTCATAAGATGCAACCACCTTTCCATTAGAATCTAAATTTAAGTCGTTACCATTCCAATCACTTATATATCCACCAAATTCTTTAATCAAAAAAGCTTGGGCCATGTAGTCCCAAGGTTTCATATTCGCTTCAACTATTAAATCTACTTTCCCTGATAACAGAAGTCCATAGGCATAACAATCAGTGCCAAAAACTGGAATTTTTATTTTTTTATAAATATTTCTAATTTTTTCTTGTTGATTATCATCAAACATTAAGAGTGAGGTTGAGGACATAATTAAATCACTAAACTTTTTTTTATCTTTTCTAATTTTACATTTTTTATTGTTAAGTTGAACGTCCCATCCTTTTGCACCAGACCACCTTTGATTCATTATAGGAATATCTATTAAACCCATAATTGGAACATTATTTTTTAAACAACTTATCAGGGTTCCAAAAAGAGGTTTACCACTTATAAAGCTATGAGTACCATCCAAAGGGTCAATAATCCATACATATTCATTTTCATCCTGATAGTTTTCAAACTCTTCTCCAATAACACCGTGTGAAGGAAATCTTTTTTTAAGTAGCTCTCTGAATTTAGATTCAATTTTTTTGTCTATTTCAGTAACTAAAGTACCGTCAGTTTTTTCTTCAATTTTGAAGTTTTTGAAATAATATTTTTTTAGTATCGATTTGCTTATATCAGCAAATTCATTAGCAAATTTTAGAAGCTCAACATTGTTAAGTTTCATTAAAGTTATTTCAGAGATTCTAGGTAAGAAATTAAATCAGCTCTATCGGTTGGTTTTTTTAAGCCTTTGTAAATCATTTTTGTGCCCTTAATATAATTTTTAGGTTTTTCTAAAAAATTAAAGAGTTCTTCCCTAGACCAAGCTTTTTTATAATTAATGAGGGCATCTGAGTATTTAAAATCATTAATACTTGCTGCCTTTCTGTTGACTATTCCCCATAAAGGAGGACCTACCTTGATTTTTAAGCTATTATCAAAACTATGACAAGCTACACATTGCTTGGCAATTTTTTTTCCCCCTTCAAGATTTGCTTGAGTAAATAACGACTCATAATCAATCTTTTCCTCTTTTACGTCAGTCTCATCATTGTTAGCGGCCACTTCCTCTTCTTCATCTTGCTCTAGGATGATATAACCTTTCTTTTGGTCTTTTTTATTACTGAAAATCTCATCTGCAACTTTGAAAGATTGAAACAGAATTAAAATTGACATAAGTGATAAAAAATATTTATTCATATTAAGACCTTAAAATTTATAACTATTATACTATTATAAATATAGTAAAAGTGATCAATAAAAAAAATAAAAGTTTATTAATAATAATTCCAGCTAGACTAGATTCAACAAGATTAAGTAAAAAATTGATCAGAAAAATATCTGGCGTTCCAATGATTCTTAGGGTTGCTCAATCTGCCACGAACACAAATCTGGGTGATGTCATTGTTGCGACAGATAGTAAACAAATACAAAATCTATGTAAAAAACAAAAGGTAGATTCGATTATAACACCCACTGATATTAAAAGTGGAACTGACAGAGTTTACTATGCTTATGAAAAATTAAAAAAAAAATATGATTTAATTTTAAATCTTCAAGGAGACTTACCAATTTTTACTAAAGAAGTTTTAGAAAAGACAGTTTGTTTGTTTAACGACAAAAAAACTGAGATTGGCAGTGCAGTCTGTGACTTACATGTAAGTGAACTTGAAGACAAAAATATAGTTAAAGCCAAAGTTTTATTTGAGAATAATAATGAAGGTTTTGCGATTGATTTTTGTAGAGTCATTAAAAGTCAAAAATCTTTCTATCATCATATTGGCTTATACATCTATACGTATGATTCTTTAAAAAAATTTGTAAAATTGAAGCAATCTAAAAATGAATTAAAAAGGAACTTAGAACAGATGCGCGCTATGGATAATAAAATGAAAATCAAGCTCGTGAAAGTTAGAGAGATTCCGCCAAGTGTTGATACATTTGAGGATTTACAAAAAATAAGATTGCTTTTTAGGAAAAATAAATAATAGTTTATAAAATGAAAAAAAAAGTTATTTCATTCCAGGGTTTACATGGGGCCTATTCAGACTTAGTTTGCCGTAAATTTTATAAAAGTTTTATAACGTTACCTTGTAATACTTTTAGTGAAGCTATATTAGCAGTTGAAGAAGGCTCTGCAGACCTAGCAATGATTCCAGTTGAGAATAACATTGCTGGTAGAGTTGCTGATATGCATTTTTTATTAGAAACAATCAATCTTAAGATAGTTGCAGAATTTTATCATAAAATTGAGCATCATCTGATGTCAATAAGGCAGTCTGATAAAAAAAAGATCACTAAAGTTTATAGTCATATCCATGCATTGTCTCAGTGTACTAAAAATATAAAAAAGTATAATTTAGAAGCTATTAATTTTATCGATACTGCAGGGGCTGCTAAATTTATTTCAGAAGAAAAAAATGAAAATTTGGCAGCAATTGGTTCTGAATTATCATCAAAAATATATGGGTTAAAAATTTTAAAAAAAAATTTTGAGGATTCAAAAAACAATATTACAAGATTTTTGGCTTTTTCCAAAGAGAGCAAAAATATAAGTGCAAAAAAAAAGGTTATTACATCAATTGTATTTAATACTAAAAATTTGCCTGCCTCTTTGCATAAAGCATTGGGTGGTTTTGCTTCAAATTCAATAAATCTTACAAGGTTAGAAAGTTTCTTTGTAAATAAAAACTTTAAACAATTTTCATTTTTAATTGATGTAGAATCACACCCTGATACAAAAAATTTTAAAAATGCCTTAAAAGAACTTAAGAAATTTGCATCAAAAATTAAAATCCTGGGGTTTTTTGAGGCATCTTCTTTTAGGAAATAAAGTAAAATAATATGTTATTTTAAATTGATTCCTAAAATGTTATTTTTGTTTTTGGGAGTTGGATCTGGACGATGGTTTCGCCAATCCGGTCAGGACTGAAAAGAAGCAGCCGCAACGAATGCTGTTGGGTCAGTTTCCAGCTCCTTTCAAGGGAATTAAATGTCAACGAATAACAACTATATAGTTCTTGCAAGAAAATATAGGCCCAAAAATCTAATAGATGTGATTGGGCAAGAAGACATATGTTCAGTTATTGAAGGTTCAATAAAACTAAATAGAGTGGCTCATGCCTTTCTTTTTTCAGGTACACGAGGAGTTGGGAAAACAACTTTAGCTAGGATTCTTGCAAAAATTCTTAACTGCGAAGAAGTTAAAGAAGAGAAGATACAGGCTTGTCATGAATGTGCAAATTGTATTTCTATTGAAAATGAAAGTAACATGGATGTTGTTGAAATAGATGCAGCAAGTAGAACTGGTGTGGCTGATGTAAGAGAAATAATAGAAAACATCAATTATAAGCCTGTAAGTAGTAAAAAAAAAATTTTTATTATAGATGAAGTTCATATGCTTTCAAAAGCAGCATTTAATGCATTATTAAAAACACTAGAAGAACCACCACCCGATGTAACTTTTATATTTGCCACAACAGAAACAGAAAAAATACCTGTTACGGTTCTTTCGAGATGTCAGCATTTTGCATTAAGAAGAGTTAGCCTTGAATCAATTTCTAAACACTTAATTCAAGTATCAAAATTGGAGGGATACGAATTAGACAACGAATCAAGCCAATTAATAGCGCAGTGCTCTGAGGGTTCTATGCGAGACGCCTTATCAATTCTAGAAAATGTATTAGCAAAAGGTGAAAAAATAAATATTTCAGTTGTTAGAGAGGTTTTGGGTATTAGTGATTTGTCAACAATAATTTTCTTATTTGAGAATTTATGCAAAGGTGATGCAAACTTATCTTTTGATTGCTTTGATAAGTTATATAGACAAGGTGTTTCAATTGACAAACTATCTAAATCTTTGATGAGTCTTGCTTATAATCTCTCCCTTATCAAATCAGGTGTAAAAAATAATTATGAGTTTTTTGATGAGGAATCATTAAAAAAACTAAAGGAAATCTCAAAAAACTTTGAGATGGACTTTATAATAAGATTTTGGGAACTGATGCAAAAGTATGTAAATGAGTTAACTGACGTTTTTAACGAAAAGCAGTGTTTTGAAATGGTAATAATGCGGCTGTGTTATGCCTCTTTACTACCTACACCGTTTGAGATTATCAGAAATAAAAATAATATCAAAAATTTAAAAAAAAATGGTGAGATTCTCAAAGAAAAAACTTTAGATCAAAATAAAAATATGAACCTAAATTCAAACACAGATGGCAATGTTTTAAATGACAATTTGGCTAGAAAAAAAGATGTACTTATAGAAAGTACTGAAAATAACAAGGAAGTTGAACTAAAAAAATTTTCAGATCTAGTGGGCCTTATAGAAAAACAATCTGAAATACGGGTTGCATATCATTTAAAAAACTCTTTTCGATTAGTTAGTTTTTCTGAACCTAAATCTCACAAAGATGTTGGTAATATTGAACTTCAAAGTATTAATGATAACCACGAGTCTAAAAAAATTTTGTGGAGTGCATCTAAAAGTATTGAATTGATTACAAAAAAAAGATGGATTCTTTCTGTTTCAAATAAAATTGGTTTAAAATCTCTTCAAGAATTAGAAGATGAAAAAAAAAATAAAAAAATTGAAATAATTAAAAATGAAAAATTAATAAAAAAAATTCTTGAAATCATTCCTTCTTCTGAAGTAATTTCAGTTAAATCAATAAAAAAAACTATACAGGAAGAGTAAATGACAAATATTTCACAAATTATGAAACAAGCAAAGGCAATGCAAGAAAAGATGGCAGAGGTTCAAAAAAAAGTTGAGGAGACAGAAGTTCAAGGTAGCTCGGGAGGAAACTCTGTAGTGGTAACAATGAATGGAAAACATGAGTTAAAAAGAATTAAGATTGAACCAAATCTTCTTGATAAAAATGAGGTTGAAGTATTAGAGGATTTAATTGTTGCTGCTATGAATGATGCAACAAAAAAAATTTCAGACAATATGAGTAGTGAACTGGGTTCCATGTCTTCAGGCATGGGCTTACCTCCTGGAATGAAGTTGCCTTTTTAAATTAAATGTCTGCTTTAAGTGATCTTATCGATCTTTTCTCAAAGCTTCCTGGTCTTGGTCCAAGATCGGCACGTAGAATTGTTCTTTATCTATTAAAAAATAAAGAACGAGTAATTCCGAATATTTCAGAGATGCTTGAAAATTTAAAGACTTCCGCAATTTTTTGTAAGATTTGTGGTAACATTGATACGAGTTCACCCTGCAGTATTTGTTCTGATAAAAGTAGAAAAAGTGAAAAAGTATGTGTTGTTGAAGATATTGGTGATCTTTGGGCAATTGAAAAAAGTAGAGCATATAATGGTCGGTATCATGTTCTAGGTGGTGTATTATCTGCAATTGATGGAATTGGTCCTGATGAGTTAAACCTGATTTCTCTTTTTCAAAGGGTTAAAAATGGTGAAATTGAGGAACTTATTATAGCAACTAATGCAACAATGGAGGGACAAATTACAGCCCAATTTATTGCTGATAGTTGTAAAAATGATAAATTAAAAATTACTCGGTTGGCTCAAGGCATGCCAATTGGAGGTGAATTAGACACTTTAGATTATAATACTTTATCAACAGCTTTTGATTCAAGGTCTGAAATGAAAGCTAATCATTAGATTCTAGCCTTATAAGCTTATCTTTTTTGTTACTAATTTTTTTTGTGGTAATTAAAATATCATTTAAGTCACTTTGTGCATTTGAAAAATGAGAGTCCATTTTTTTTACTCTTCCTTCAAGTCTTGAAATTTCGTTTGTTAAATCTTTGAGATGTTGATAAATAATTTGAGAATTTTCATTTATTTTGTGATCTTTAATTAGACTGACCATGTAGTTAAGCACTATCCATAAGGTTGTTGGGGATATAAGAAATGTTTTGTATTCATAAAATTTTTCTGTTAGGTCAGGAATAATATTGAAGATTTCCAAGTAAATTTGTTCGCTTGGTATAAATACTAGTGCTATTTCAGATGTTTCCCCTGGAATAATATATTTGTTTTTTACATCCAATATGTGATTCGATATATCTGACTTAAATATTTTAGTATATCTAAGTTTCTCCTCTTTATTTTTAGATTTGAGAATTTTTTCATAGCTTTCTCTTGGAAACTTGGCATCAATGCATAGGTTATTTAAATTTCCATTTGTTTTTAAAATACAATCGACTCTGCAACTATTTGAAAGAGTTTTCTGAAATTCATAATTGTTTTTAGGAAGATAATCACTTATTAGATTTTCTAAAATTATTTCACCAAACCTTCCTCGCTGTGACGTGTTTGAAAGAATGTTTTTTAAATCTATAACATTATCTGTTAGACCAGATATATTCTGTTGAGCTCTGTCAATTAACGAAATTCTTTCTTTAATTTGATGAAGATTATTTGAGTTTTGATTTGATGATTTTTCAAACTTAGAGTCAATAACATTAAAATTTTTTTCAATCATTTCTAAAAGTGATTTTTCTAAATTTTCTTGTCTTTCAAGTAAAAACTTAAGTTTTTCAGAACTACCAGAATTTGAAAAAAAAAATTGAAAACATAACATTATTAAGAGTATGCTAAATAAAAAAATGATGATGTAATGTTCTAAACTCATCTGAATAACTTGAAATGACAATACTAAAGATATTAACCATACCAGATCCAAGATTGAAGCACAAATCTTCTAATATAGGGGTTTTTGACAAAGAACTAAAAACAATAGTTAAAAATATGTATGAAACTCTTTATGCATCAGGAAATGGAATTGGACTCGCGGCTCCTCAAGTAGATATAAGAAAAAGGATTGTCGTAATAGATTTAAATGAGGATGGAAAGTCATCTCCAATTACTTTTATAAACCCAAGGATAATAAAATTTTCTGATGAAAAGTTTGTTAATCAAGAAGGTTGTTTGTCCGTTCCTGAATATTATGCAGATGTTGAGAGAGCTAAAGAGGTTGAAGTTGAATGGTTTGATGATACGGGCGTAAAATATAAAAAAACTCTTTCTGGTCTTATGTCTATATGTATTCAACATGAGATTGATCATTTAGATGGTATATTATTCGTTGATCATTTATCGACCCTAAAAAGAAAAATGGCAATTCAAAAGATAAAAAAATCAAAAAAAAATATAAGAAATAATGAGTGATCTTACGGGAGTAAAAGTTGGTTTTTTTGGTACACCTGATTTTGCATTAAAATTTCTTAATTATTTATATGAAAATAATGCTGATATATCATTCATTGTAACACAGCCAGCCTCTGTGTCTGGGAGAGGAAAAAAAATTAATCCCTCACCAGTAGAAAGATGGGGGGTGGAAAAAAATTTAAAGGTATATTCTCCAAAAAAAGTAAATGACCAAAATTTTAGAAAAGAAATAAAGAAAGAAAAGGTTGATTTTATAGTTGTTGTTGCCTATGGAAACTTAATAGATGATTTTATAATTAATTTCCCAAAATTTTTAACAATTAATGTCCATGCCTCACTACTTCCAAAGTGGAGAGGAGCTGCTCCTATACAAAGATCTATTCTTAATGATGACAAAGAAACGGGTATTTGCATTATGAAGGTAGATGAAAAATTAGATGCAGGACCGATAATAAAATTAGAAAAAATTAAAATTAATTTTGATGATGATGCAGGTTCCATATACGAAAAAATGATTTCAGTAGGCTTACCTTTATTAGTTAAAGCAATTAAAGAAATTATGAAAAAAAATTACAAAATGATCTTTCAAAAAGAATATCTTTCAACATATGCAAAAAAAATAAAAAAAAGTGAGACTAGAATCAAATGGCAAGATAATGCAGAAGAAATTAATCTTAAGGTAAGAGCATTTAATCCATTTCCAGGAGCATGGACAAAAATTAGTGGAGAAGATAATAAAAGAATTAAGATTTTAAAGTCAGAGATAGTAAAAAAAAAAGTGATATCTAAAGGAAATTTGGATGTTGGAAATGTTTCGGATAGTTTGGTAGTTAAATGTGGTAACGGATTTTTAAAAATCCTTGAGCTTCAGCTTGAGGGAAAAAAAGTACTAAACAATGAAGAGTTTTTAAATGGATATGAAATAAAAAACCTTACTCTTGAATAATGCCAAGAATTAAACTTAAAATAGAATATGATGGTACTAAGTATGTTGGATGGCAAGCTCAAACAAACGGGGTTTCTATTCAAGGTGAAATTGAAGACTCACTTAAAAAAACTTTTAATCAGAAAATTAAACTTTATGTGGCTGGAAGAACTGATGCAGGAGTTCATGCATTAAGTCAAGTTGCTCACTTCGATATTGAAAATTTATCTATTGAAACTGAAAAAATTTTTAAAGCCCTAAATTTTTTTTTAAAAAAAAAAAAAATAAAATAACTATATTAGAATCAAAAATTGCAAATAAAGGATTTCATTCACGTTTCTCTGTAAAAAAAAAGCACTATCTTTATCAAATTTTAAATAGAAATACTCAGTCATATATTTACGAAAATAAGGTTTGGTTTATTCCTCAGAAAATTAACATTGAAAGAATGAAAAATGCTTCAGAATATTTTTTAGGAAAAAACGATTTAAATGCTTTTAGATCTGTTGATTGCCAGGCAAATTCATCAATAAGAACAATAGATGAAATAAAAATAAAAAAAGAATCAGATTTTGTTAAATTTAGAATATCAGGAAAATCATTTTTGCATAATCAAGTTAGAATAATGGTTGGAACTCTGATTCAGGTAGGAAAAGAAATTTTAAAAGAAAGGGATATAAAAAGAATTATTCAATCTAAAGATAGAAAAAATGCAGGTCCTACAGCACCAGCCTCTGGACTCTATTTGGAAAAAATTATTTACTAGTTCTTAGCGTTGAAAACATTATTTATGAAATAAAGATAAATTTTTGATAAACTCTCTAAATCTTTTATATTTATATTTTCGTTTGTTTTATGCATAGTTTTTCCAACAATTCCAAATTCAATAACGGGACAAATTTTTGATATAAATCTTGCATCTGAAGTGCCCCCAGATGTACTTAACTTAGGTGTTTTTGTTGTTACTTTTTTTATTGAATCAACTAAAGGATCTACAAGTTTTTTAGAACTATTATGAAAAGATTCTCCAGAAACCTTTATATTTAGTTCGTAGTCACTTTTTGTTTTTTTAAGTCTTTGTTTTATAAGTTTAATAATATCTTTAGATTTATGCTTATCACTAAACCTTACATTAAATTTAATTGTTGCCCTATCTACAACTAAATTAGTTACATTATTTCCCACATCGATTGAGGTAATTACCAATTTGGAGGGTTGAAATAATTTAGACCCTCTATCAATAGGAAGTCTAAGTTGATCACAAATTTTTAAAAGATCATCAATGGGGTTCTTACATTTTTCAGGATAAGCAACATGCCCCTGGATACCTTTAACGATAATTTCTCCGTTAAGACTTCCTCTTCTTCCTACTTTTATCATCTCTCCTAGATAATTAGGGTTTGTAGGTTCTCCAACTAGACATAAGTCAATTTTATGGTGTTTTTTTTTTAACCAGTTTACCAAGCTTTTTGTTCCAAAGTCTGCTTCACCTTCTTCGTCGGCTGTTAAAAGAAAAGATAAAGAACCATTAAATTTATTTTTACAACTTGACAAAAACTCCAAAGATGCATGCATAAAAGCGGCAATCGCTGTCTTCATATCTGATGCTCCTCTTCCATAAAGAAAACCATTTTTTATTGTTGGTTTAAAGGGGTTGGTGGTCCAATCCTTTAAATTCCCTGCAGGAACTACGTCAGTATGTCCTGCAAAACATAAGTTTGGGCCTTCTCCTCCTTTGATTTCGGCGTAAAGATTTTTTATTTTTTTGTTTCCAAATTCAAGAAGATGACAATTAAAATTATTTTTTTTCAAAATTTTTTCTATAAATTCTAGTGAGCCAGCACTGTTTGGTGTAACACTTTTAAACCTTATAAGATCCGATGAAAGCTTGATTAGATTCATTAGGACCTTAATAGTTCATTGATAGACGTCTTAGATCTTGTTTTTTCATCAACTTTTTTGACAATTACAGCACAATAAAGATTTAAATCCTGAGAAAAGCTTTCTGGCTTATTTGTCGAAATTGTTCCTGGAACAACCACAGAATAAGGTGGTACTCTGCCAAAGAATATTTCTCCAGTGTCTCTGTCAACTATTTTAGTTGACGCCCCAATATAGACCCCCATTGAGATAACACTTCCAGTTTCGACTATCACACCCTCTGCAATTTCAGATCTAGCTCCAATAAAACAATTGTCTTCAATTATCACTGGGTTTGCCTGTAAAGGTTCTAAAACACCCCCAATACCTGCACCACCTGAAATATGAACATTTTTTCCAATTTGGGCGCAAGATCCAACCGTAGCCCATGTATCAATCATTGTACCAGAGTCAACATATGCACCAAGGTTAACAAAGCAAGGCATAAGTACGACATTTTCTGCAATATGCGAGGAGTACCTTACAACTGCTCCAGGGACTGATCTGAAACTTCTCTTTGTCCATTCATCCTCAACCCATCCAGATGTTTTTAAGTTAACTTTGTCATACCAGGTATATTGCCCTCTTCTTGAGTTTGATATTCCACTAGAAAATATAGAGTTGTCGTTTACTTTGAATGACATTAGGATTGCTTTCTTTATCCATTCATTAGTAATCCATGTCTCATTATTTTTTTCACATATTCTTATAACGCCTCTATCAAGCTGATCCAAAACAACATTAATTGTTTTAGTTAAATTTTTGTTACCGGGGTTAATTGATTCTTTTTCATCCCAAAAATTTTCAATAGTTTTCTGAAGTTCTGTTTTTTTCATATTTGTGCCTAGTTATATGTTTTATTAATTGTGTTTAAAGCTTCTAATATACTCTTAAATCTAAAATCAATGAATGGTTGAGTTGATTTTTTTTTATTTTTTAAATCCTTAATGTGAATAGTTGTTATTCCATATTTATGGGCATTCTCAAGATTTTTTTCAAGGTCTTCAAAATATACACAAGCCTGAGCTTTAATTTTATTTTTTTTTAAATAAGTGATTAGAGGCTGAACTGAGGGTTTAGGTATATATTTGCTTCTTGTTATATCAAGAATATACTCAAAAAGACTTTCTATACCAAGTGAATTGAGAACTTTTTTTGCATAATCGTGATCACCATTAGTATAAATAATTTTTCTTCCTGGTAACTGGTTAATTTCTTTGAATAGGCCAGGACATTTTTTTAATTTGCTAAGGTCAACATCATGAACATATTTTAAAAACTCATTAGGTTGTACTTGGTAGTGCTTTGTCAACCCAGAAAGAGTAGTCCCGTATTCTTTATAGAATTTCTTCTGAATTTTGAAAGCTTCTTTCTCGGATATATTCAATCTTGAAGATATAAACTTTTTCATCCGTATGTCAATTTGATCAAAAATCTTTGTCTTCGAATCATAAATTGTATTGTCTAGATCAAAAATCCAAAAGTTTTTTTTCTCAAAATTTCTTTTAAGCATTTAATTAGTGATTAGTGTACCAACACCATGTTCAGTAAAGATTTCTAATAATATTGAATGTTCAAGTCTTCCATCAAGAATGACTGCTGCTTTGACCCCATTTTTTACAGCTTCGACACAAGTCTCAACTTTTGGTATCATTCCTCCAGAGATAGTTCCATTATTAATTAATTTCTTAACTTCGGATATCTTAATTTGGGTTAACAAGTTACCTTTTTTATCTAATACTCCTTTGACGTCAGTTAATAGAATTAGTCTTTCTGATAGAATAGATGCAGAAATAGCTCCAGACATTGTATCAGCGTTGATATTGTAGGTTTCAAATTTTTCTCCATATCCAATTGGAGATATAACTGGAATAAAATCAGTTTGAATGCACCATTTTAAGAAGTCGGTATTAATTTTACTAGGTAGACCTACAAAACCTAAATCTAATATTTTTTCGATTTCACCTCTGGCTTTTTTTTTTTTAAATTTTTTGGTTTTGGCTAATAAAGCATCTTTTCCTGAAAGGCCGATAGCCATCCCCCCCTCTTTGTTAATTTCCATAACTATTTCTTTATTAATTGAACCAGATAAAACCATTTCAACAATATCCATAGTTTCTTTATCTGTAACCCTTAAACCATCAACAAAAGAACTCTTGACTTTTAGTCTGTCTAACATTTTTTTTATTCTTGGCCCCCCTCCATGAATTACAATAGGATTGATGCCAACTTGCTTAAGAAGCACGATGTCCCTTGCAAAACTTGAGGAAAGCTTATCTTCGCCCATCGCTGAGCCACCATATTTAATTGTTATATTTTTTCCAGCATACCTTTGCATGAATGGTAATGCTTGAGATAAAATTGATGTTTGCTTCAGCCAGTCGCCACCTTTTGATTCAGAAATTTTAATCATTAATATTTTGAGATTTGAATAAAAATTTTTTTAATAAAATTATCCCATTACTTTCCTTAATACTAGTATTAAAGATATTTTTATTAAACTCTTTTTTTATAAGATTAAGAGATTCATTATTTTCTTTTAAAAGTTTTAAATTTTTTATTTTATCTTTTTTTGTAAAGACAAAAATAATTTCTTTTTCGGAAATTTTTTCAAGAAGCTTTATAATTGATAAATCAATTGGTTTTAAAAGATGTCTAGAGTCAATTAACAGAAAAATCTTTTTTAAATTTTCTCTTTTTTGAAAATATTGATCTAATAATAAATCTAATTTGAAGATTTGTTTCGCGGAGATTTTTGAAAAACCATAACCCGGAAAGTCAACAATTCTTAAAATATTTTTATACTGAAAAAAAACTAAGGATTTAGTTCTTCCAGGTGTTCTTGAAGTTTTTGCAATTTTTTTTTTTTGTCAAAGAGTTTATGAGGGAGGACTTTCCAACATTAGAGCGACCCCAAAAAATAAATTCAGGTATTTGATCTGAAGGAAGTTCTTTAAAAGAGTGAACTTCTTTGATAAACTTCCAATCTTCACTCACGGATTATTCCAAATTTTAATTATTCTTTTTTTTGTTTTTTTAATAAAATATATTGTTGCCCTATAGATAATACATTATTCACAGTCCAATACACGACCATTCCAGAGGGAAAAGTGGCTAATAAAAAAGTAAAAATAAAAGGTAACATCATAAAAATTTTGGCCTGAATAGGATCAGGAGGTGGAGGGTTAATTTTTTGTTGTAAATACATTGTAAGCCCCATAAGAAGTGGCCAAATTCCTATAGTCAAAAATAATGGTGGGTCCCAAGGAATTAATCCAAAGAGGTTAAATAAACTGGTAGGATCAGGAGCTGATAAATCTTTAATCCAACCGAAGAAAGGGGCATGCCTCATTTCTATTGAAACAAATAGAACTTTGTATAATGCAAAGAAAATTGGGATTTGAATTAAGATAGGAAGACACCCTGCCGCAGGGTTAATTTTTTTTTCTCTATAAAGAGCAAACATTTCTTGGTTCATTTTTTGTTTATCATCTTTATATCTTTCTCTTACTCTCTGAATTTCTGGTGTTAAGATTCTCATTGAGTTCATTGATTTAAATGATTTATTTGCTAGAGGAAATAGAATAATTCTTATAAAAATTGTAAGAATTATAATTCCAACTCCAAAATTTTGGAATTTAGTAGATAAAAAATTAAGAGCATAAAAAAGAGGTTTGGTAAGAAAATAGAACCAACCAAAATCTACTGATAAATCAAGCTTATTCACATTGAGTTGTTTGATGTAGTTGTCAATCAATGGTACTTCTTTAGCCCCAGCAAAAACATAAGATTTTGAGATTAGGCTTTCATTTGGTTTTACAGATTTTACATTATTATTTATAAAATCTATTTGAATTGAATTACGTTGATTATTTAAAGTTTTAAACCTTGCCTTAAATGATTCGTTTGTGTCTGGAAAAATTGCAACTTGCCAATAGTGGTCAGTGTAACCTATCCATCCGTTTGTTGTAGATTCAACAATTTCTTTATCTTCTTGAAGCTCGTCATAGGAGACTTCTTTTAAAGTATCATTAAAAACTCCAAGTGGGCCTTCATGGAGTATAAAAAACTTGTTTTCAGGTTCATAGTTTTTTCTTCTTAAATAGGAGAAATTTGTTAAGTCAATTGTTTCAGATGTACCGTTTATCACTTGGTCTGTGATAGTTATCATAAAATTTTTATCAAAAGAAATTTCTCTAATAATTTTAAGTCCTTTATTGTTAGACCATTCCAGTTTTATTTTCTCATTGTTGAAGTTCTCTTTAGAGGCTTTCCAAAGGCTATCTTTATCTGGAAGCTCTATGGATTTGTCAGTGGATGCCCAACCCATCCTCAGAAAGTATGGTGAATTACTACTTTCTTTATAAAGAACACGAACTTTTTCTTTTTTTTCAATTGTTCGAAAATAATCACTTAAAATTATATCATCAATTGTAGCTCCAAATAAGTTGATGCTTCCCTCAATTCTATTTGATTTAAATTGTACCCGGCTTTCAGAAGATTTATTTTTGTTTGATTTTTTTACTAATGAGGTATCTATTGTGGGTATATTTTTGTCAGCAGTTTCTTTAGAGACATTTTTATTTAATTGTTTTTCATCAGATTCATTTGTATTGGGAGCGAAAAAGAAGTCGAAACCAATTAAAATGACTAGTGAGAAAACGACAGCGAGTAATAAGTTTTTTTGATTATCCATTTTTACAAAATATACTAATATAAGAAACTTAACGAACTTTCAATGACTTTAGAAATTCTATTTATTTAAAATTTCTTTAATATCCTTTTCTATTTCAGCAAATGAATGATTTAATATTTTTTTCTTTGGTATTATTTCAAAGGAAATAGAATTTTTGATAGTCTTCCAATTTTTTCTAATTATTGATCTGAATATTCTTTTCAAGTAGTTTCTTTTTACAGCATTTCCAATCTTTTTGCTTACAGTTAGCCCATATTTTGTGAAATTGGGATCTTTCTTAATGTTTACAATTACAAATTTACCGTGCAGTGATCTACATTTATTTCTTAAACCTATAAATTCTGACCTTTTTTTTAGTCTATTAGATTTATCAGGCAGATAAGGTTTTTCTACCTTTTTGTCTTCTTCTGATGAGTACTTTTTTTCCACCTGGTGTAGACATTCTGGATCTAAATCCATGCCTTCTTTTTCTTACAATATTACTTGGTTGATAAGTTCTTTTCATGATTAAACTTTTATACCAAATTTGTCATCTTTGTAAAATAAAAATTATTTTCCTCTTACTGATCCATCTCTTCTGGAATCTGCAACTCCTATGTAAGACTTTTTTCTTTTTTTAATGATAGCAAGCCCACTAGTTAGCTTCCTGATTTTTGCACTTTCTGATGATATATTATTTAATTTTTTTTTTTCAAAAAAACTTTTTCCATTTATTTTTAAGAAGTTCGGTCTTTCAACAATCTCTCTTATTTTGTAGTTAGAAAAAAAATCTTCACTTACAACTCTAAATACATATGAAATTATAGCTTTACCTCCAGGTGAACCAACTGTCATGTAAAAATTGTCATGTTTATCGAAAATAATTAGTGGCGACATAGAACTCAATGGTTTTTTGTTACCTTGTGGGATATTTTTAAGAACTTTTCCATTGATATCTGTTGTTTTGAATCGGAAATCAGTAAGTTGATTATTTAGAAAAAAACCATCAGTAACAAGTCTTGAGCCGAATGAACTTTCAATACTTGATGTAACAGAAATTACATTTTGGTATTTGTCTACTAAAGTGAAATGACTTGTTGAGTTAAGGATTTCGTCAAGGTCTTCATTGATTAAACTAATCTTGAGTTTTTTAAATAAGTTGAATTGTTTTGAAAGAAATCTAAGATCTAACAATTCATCTACATTTACATCATCAAAAGTATCGTCTCCAAGATATTTGTCTCTCAGGTAATATACAAAATTTAATATAGACAATTTAAGTGTAAAATTTTCTTCTGAGTTTGCTGTTTTATCTTTATGATACAAATTTTCGTAAAGTTTAAGTGCCTGTATTATACTTATAGTTCCTGATGAAGGTAAACTAGGTCCACAAACTTTAAATCCATTTTTTAACCTACGACAGAGTGCATTTTTTTTGTTAACTTTATAATTTGCTAAATCAGTATTTGTCATAAAGCCTGGGTTTTTTGAGCTTTTTATTTTTTTAACGATATTTGAAGCTATTTTACCATCATAAAAGTCCTCAATATTTTCTGATATTTTTTCTAAGGTATTGGCGTAGTCATAATTAAAAAACTTTTTTTTAGGGTTGTTTAGTATTTTTTTAAATTTTGAATTAGGATCTAAATCAAATAAGTATTTCTCTTTTTTTAAAGCACTAACAAGCCTTTTAGGTGGAATAATCCCTTCATTAGCAAGTTTAGTAACTGGTTTTAGTAAATATTTCCATTTAATTGTGCCATAGTCTTGGCTAAGTTCATATAAAGTCTTTAAGGTTCCTGGAGTGCCAACAGACAACCCTCCAACCACCGCAGAAAAAAATTTTTTGGGTTTTTGGTTTTCATCAAGAAATAAATTCTCATTAATATTTTTAGGTGCAGTTTCTCTTCCTTCATAAGTCATAATTTTTTTTGAAGCATTATCAAAAAAAGTTATAAATAGTCCTCCTCCAAGTCCTGACGATTGAGGTTCTACTAAGCCTAAAGCTATTTGTATAGAAACAGCTGCATCATACACAGTTCCTCCATTCACAAGAATATCATATCCAATTTTTGTGGCGTAATCATTAGCTGTAACTACAATTATATTAGATCCTACATAATATTTATTATTATAGGTGGATTCAGTTTTGTAAGGCTCTGGATCAATGTAAACATCCTCAGAATATGAGTATGATTGCATTATACAAAGTAAAAATATTATTAGAAAAATTTTTATTCTCTTTATAATCATAAAATATGCTATTTTAAAAAATCTAATGCTAATTGTATAAAAATAATTTGCTAATGTTTTTGAAAAAAAAAAAAATATTTGAGAAATTTAAAAAAAAGATACCCATTATTTGTATTACATCATATACAGCGCCAATTGCTAAAATTGCAGACAAATATGCAGATATAATTTTAGTTGGTGACTCTGTCGGACCTGTTTTGTATGGATTCAACTCAACAAGAAAAGTAAGTATTGACTTAATTTTACAGCATGCAAAAGCTGTTGTAGGGCAAGCTAAAAATTCAATGGTTGTGGTTGATATGCCATATGGGACTTATGAAAAAGATGCTAAATTAGCTTATAAAAATGCAAAAAAAATTATATCAGAAACTGGAGCAGATGCAGTTAAACTAGAAGGCGGAGAAAAATTTTTTGATACAATTACGTTTCTTATAAAAAAAAAAATTAATGTGATGGGCCATATTGGCCTTCTACCTCAAAAACACGATGGAAAGTATCCAATTTATGGAAGAAAAAAAAATGAAGAAAAAAAGATATTGGATGATCTTGGTTCTTTAGAGCAAGCTGGCGTTTTTTCAATTGTAATCGAGTGCACAGTCGAGTCAATTGTTAAAAAGTTAATGAAAAAATCAAATACTCCTATTATTGGTATTGGTGCTACATCAGAATGCGATGGACAAATTCTTGTTGCTGAAGACCTTCTGGGTTTAACTGATTTTAATGCTAAATTTTTAAAAAAATATTCGAACTTAGATGCGATAATTTCCCGAGCATTTGAAAAATTTTCATCAGATGTTGTAAAAAGAAAATATCCGCAAAAAAAAAATTATTATAAGTAAAATGATAATAGAAAATACAAAAGCACTTGTAGAAACTTTAGATAACATAAGGCAAATAAAAAAAATCAATTTTATTCCTACAATGGGAAACCTTCATGATGGACATTTAAGTCTTATAAAAAAGTCACAAAAAAAAGGTTTTTTTTCACTCGTAAGTATATACGTAAACCCACTTCAATTTTCTGAGAAAAACGATTTTAAAAATTATCCAAGAACTTTAAATAAGGATTTGGAACTACTGAAAAAACATAATATCAATTTAATTTTTTTGCCAAAAAAAAGTTTTGCAGACACATCTTTTTCAGTTGATATTGGAAAAATAGGTAATAAATTATGTGGCGTTGACAGACCTGGTCATTTTTCAGGTGTTGCGCTGGTAATTTTGAAATTTCTCAATTTAATTCAACCTCATTTTATGACATTAGGACAAAAGGATTATCAACAGATCTTGGTAATTAAAAAATTAATTAAGGATTTTTTTTTTAAAACAAAATTAATAACCATATCAACAAGTAGAGAAAAAAATGGTTTGGCTATGTCATCACGTAATCAATTGATAAGTGATAAAAGAAAACATTTAACTAAAATGATATTTGAGACTATGAATAATATTGCGTTTGATATTGAAACCTTGGGGTTAAAAAAAAGTAAAATAAATTACTTTAGAAGAAAGCTTTTGAAAGTGGGTATCGAAAAAGTTAATTATATTGAAGTGCTCAAAGAAGAAAGTTTGTCTGACTTAGATAGTACTCCAGCTAAATGTAGAATATTTATCTCGATAACAATAGATGGGGTAAGACTTATTGATAATATGGCGATGAGAAAGGGATTAGTGAAAAAGGAGGGTTTGATCAGAACTGTTGAGAAAAAAAACTAGTTTTTGAGGTAAATATGAACTTCTTCAGCTTGAGCGGAGGTACTATTGGATGATGCTAATGAAACTCTTTCAGATGGAACACCCATTTCCACAACCTTATTGAAAACTTCGGATGCTCTTTGTCTTGCTTTATCGGCAAAGCTTGCCCCACCAGTAGGGCTAACGGCTACTACCTCAAAGCTAGCTGAAGGCATCTGCTCAAGAGCGTTAGAAATAGATTCGAACAGTGCTGTTGAGTAATCAAAATTAGTGTCATCAAACTTTATAACTAATATAGCATTATCATAATTAAGTGGAGCAATTTTGATTGTGTTAATTGAACCTGATTCTTCTCCAGTAGTTTGAGTGGTAGACGATTGGGAAGCTCTAGTTGGAGGAGTAGAAACTCTTCCACCGAATTTACCTACTTCTACATCTGCCGATAACTCTTTCATATATTGTCTTTCAGAATTTAATATTTGAATCTCTCTAGAAATCTTTTCTTCTAACTCATCCATTAAGCGGGCGTACAAGACAAAGGTTCTTTGAACATCGTCTTTAAGAACTTTAAGTTGATTATGATCCTCATCAATAGCTCCTGAGATAAAGAAGCTTGAATCAATTGCATTTTTTAAGTGTGTTATTAATGCAGCATCAGCCGTAACACGGTTGTTTACAATTTGTAAATTATTTACATTATTTTGTATATCTTCAAGAGCTCTTTGAGCATCATTCCATTGCCCCACAAGGATAGGGTTTCCAGGAGTTGTTCCAATCTGTAATCTAGAACGTATGGCACTTGAAAGACCTTGATAAACTGATGTTTGCTCATCAACAAGATCTTTGAATCTCAAAAAGTCATTGTTGTGGGATGAAACTGCATTTTGAATGCTGGATAAATCAGCTCTAAATTGGTTGATTTTTCCACCAACAAATGTACCTGTTGGTCCAGTATCGTAGGCAACTTGAGGTTGTGCTACTGCTGGCTGAGCATACTGCGACGGAGGTATTTCTTGGGAAGGAGATTCAGCAGATTCGATCGTGGCTGGAACATCCTCTAAAGCAGGTGGAGCTACCACTTCTTCATCTGATAAAGATGGAAAAACATAGTCTTGAACTCCTGTACAAGAGTAGGTAGAGAGAATAAATAAAAAAATGAATGGTTTGATGAGATTTTTTTTCATAATATATTATGTTTGGTTTAAATTAATTAGTATCATAAATTTTTGTTAACAAATAAAGAATAGATATATCCTATAAAAAATTTAAAATAAACAAAAAAATATTAATTATTGATTCAATAACTGTCTATTTTTTTTTTAAATTTTTTTTTGATTAACTTTTTTGTATTTTTTTTGTTTGTGAAGCGCCCGTAGCTCAATTGGATAGAGCATCTGACTACGGATCAGAAGGTTGGGAGTTCGACTCTCTCCGGGCGCGCCATAATCTTTTTATATACTAGTGGTTGACATTAAATTAACGTTTATTACTATATATAGTGTTCTTTAAACTTTCGTAGGAAATTATTATGCAAAACTCTACTTCTCTCAATGTTCTTTCTTTGGATAAAAATATCCAAAAACTTAATAGTAAAAATGTTAGAGAAAAATCGTTTCTAAAGCCTAATTACTCAAGAGATGAAAATCTTACAGATTTTGGAAAGGCTACACTTTTGGACAGATACTTGCTGCCCGGGGAAAAATTTCAAGATATGTTTTTGAGAGTGTCAAAATGCTATTCAGATGATGACGATCACGCAAAAAGAATTTACGATTACATTTCAAAGTTATGGTTTATGCCAGCAACACCAGTTTTATCAAATGGCGGAGCAAAAAGAGGTCTACCAATTTCCTGCTTTTTAAATACTGTTCACGACAGCCTTGATGGAATTCTTTCAACGTGGAGTGAAAATGTTTGGTTAGCTTCAAATGGAGGGGGGATTGGAACTTATTGGGGAGAAGTCAGATCAATAGGTGAAACTGTAAAAAAATCTGGCCAGACATCCGGCATAATACCTTTTGTTAGAGTTATGGACTCCCTAACTCTTGCTATATCTCAAGGTTCTTTGAGAAGAGGATCAGCAGCATGTTATTTAGATGTTCATCATCCTGAAATCGAGGAATTTTTGGAAATTAGAAAACCATCTGGTGATTTTAATAGAAAAAGTCTTAATTTACATCACGGCATCAATATTACGGATGAATTCATGGAATGCGTTAAAAACAACAAAGAATTTACGTTAAGAAGTCCTAAAACCAATGAATCTTTGAAAAAAATCAATGCTAGAGAATTATGGCAGAAAATTTTAGAAACTAGGATGCAAACTGGTGAGCCATATTTAGTTTTTATTGATACGGTTAATAAAAATATGTCTAAACACCAGAAGAAAAAAGGTATGAAAGTTAAAACTTCTAATTTATGTAGTGAAATTATGCTCCATACAGGCCTTGACCATCATGGCAAAGAAAGAACAGCTGTTTGCTGTTTATCATCGGTTAATTTGGAAAAATGGGACGAATGGTCAAAAGACGAAAATTTTATTCAAGATATTATGAGATTTCTTGATAATGTTTTAGAAGATTTTATCAAGAATGCTCCGGATTCCATGAAACATGCTGCGTATTCTGCAAAAATGGAAAGGTCAGTGGGGCTGGGTGCAATGGGTTTTCATAGCTTCCTACAGAAGAAAGGAATACCATTTGAAAGCGCACTAGCAAAAAGCTGGAATATAAAATTTTTTAAATATTTAAAGCAAGAGGCTGATAAGGCATCAGTGATATTAGCAATTGAAAAAGGTGCATGTCCTGATGCAAAAGAGGCGAATGTAAAAGCAAGATTTAGTCACAAGTTGGCGATAGCACCAACAGCTTCGATTAGTATAATTTGTGGGGGGGCAAGTGCATGTATTGAACCAATTCCTGCCAACATATATACTCACAAAACATTATCAGGTTCATTTACAGTAAAAAATAAATATTTAGAAAAACTTTTTGAAGAAAAGGGAATAAATAATGAAATCATTTGGCAGAGTATTCTGGAAAATGATGGTTCTGTTGGTCACCTGAAAGAGTTATCATCCGAAGAAAAAGATTGCTTTAAAACAGCATTCGAAATAGATCAAAGATGGATAATTGAAATGGCTTCTGATAGAACACCATTTATATGTCAAAGCCAATCAATAAATCTATATTTGTCAGCTGATATAGACAAATGGGATTTAATGATGCTTCACTGGAAAGCATGGGAGCTTGGTGTAAAAAGTCTTTATTATTGCAGGTCCAAGTCTATTCAAAGAGCAAGTTACGCTGGTGTAGAGGGTGATAATACAAGCAATTGGCCAAAAAAAAATATTACAGAAACAAAAACTGACTATGAGGAGTGCTTGTCTTGTCAATAGGCTGAGCTAAGAGCATTTATGGATGGATTTAAAGAAAAAATTGATGAAAAAGTAGGATTACTTACATCCTCACATTCATACAAACCTTTTAGATACCCATGGGCCTATGACTTTTGGAAAAGGCAGCAACAAGTTCATTGGATGCCTGAAGAAGTTCCATTAGGAGAAGATTGTAAGGATTGGGCAGTGAAGTTAAATGATAATGAAAGGAACCTTTTAACACAAATATTTAGATTTTTCACTCAATCTGATGTTGAGGTGAATGATAATTATATGGAGAGATATTCTCAGGTTTTTAAACCAACTGAAGTCAAAATGATGATGTCTGCTTTTTCAAATATTGAGACTGTACATATTGCAGCATACGCACTCTTACTTGAAACAATCGGCATGCCAGATACAGAGTTTTCTGCTTTTTTAAAATATAAAGAAATGGCAGATAAACATGATTATATGCAACAATTTACTGTCGACTCCAACCATGAAATAGCAAAGACTGTAGCCATGTTTGGAGGATTTACAGAGGGTTTACAACTTTTTGCTAGCTTTGCTATGCTCCTAAATTTTCCAAGACATAATAAAATGAGAGGAATGGGACAAATTGTAACGTGGTCGGTAAGGGATGAATCTCTTCATTGTGAAGGAATGATAAAACTTTTTCACGAGTTTGTTAAAGAAACAAAATGTATGACTAAAAAGTTGCAAAGTGAAATTATTGAATGTTGTGAAAAAGTTGTAAACCTGGAGGATAATTTCATTGACCTTGCTTTTGAACTCGGACCAGTTGAGGGAATGGAACCATGTGATATAAAAAACTACATAAGATATATTGCGGACTGGAGACTAAAGCAACTAAAATTAGGACCAATTTTTGGTATTAGAAAACATCCTCTTCCTTGGTTAACTGAAATACTAAACGGAGTTGAACATGCAAATTTTTTCGAAGCTAGAGCTACTGAATATTCCAAAGTAGCAACAAGAGGTTCTTGGGAAGGAAAAGATGGTGTGTGGGAAAATTTTGATAAAAAGTTAGTTAGCTTTTAAGGTCAAAACCTTTCTAACTTTTTTCTACGTATATTGACTGCGAAGGAAAGGCAAAAGAGCCTCTTCTTTTTTCGACTATCTCCTTAATATCAACTGCAAGTAGGCTTTTAGCCTCTAAAAGTTGATTATAGTCGTTTGTCCTAGTAAAGCATCGAACTAAAATATTTATAGAGCTGTCAGAAAATTCATAAATCTTAACAATCACTGGAGTTGTTTCGTTAACACTAAAATTTTTTTTTCTACTGATAATTTTATTTTCTATATCATTGCAAATAGTTTTAAGTTGCTTGGTTGTACTTTTATATTCAAGACCAATTATCCAATTTATTCTTCTATTAGATATTTTTGTAATATTTGTCACTGCCTTCTCAGCAAACTGATTATTTGGGATAAAACAAAGGGACTTATCAAACTTCCTAATTGCTGTGGACCTAAAACCAATCTTTTCGACTGTACCTTCAATTGTATTTTCGATGATAATTACATCACCTTTTTTAAATCTTTTTTCTATGAGGACGAGAACACCTGATATTAAATTTTTGAAAAGATCTTGGGCACCTAAAGCAACAGCGACACCCAGTAAACCTAGTCCAGCGATAATAGGACCGACCCTTATACCCCATAGTTCAAGTACGGCACAAAAACCTAAAATAAAAACTAATATTTTTAAAAAGTTAGTAATCCATTCAATTAAATCTTTAGTAAGGATTTGTTCAATAGTTTTAACTCTTGAAAACATAGGTTTGATTATTTGGCTAAGAAACCAAAAGGTAACAATTGTAAAAATAGAAACGTTTATTTTGTAAACAAAACTGCTTACTTTTTCATTTTCTGTGAGGAAAATCGACGCTAAAAAAATTGCAAGTCCTATCACAAGCAAATTTAATGGTCCGTATAAGTTTTTAGTAAATTCTTTATTTTTTGTTTCAAACTTAAAAAAAATAAAAAATTTCTTAGAGAGAAAATTAATTATAGAGTTTTTGGCAATTAAAAAAAATAGAAATACAATTAGAGAATATATAATATCTAATAACTTAATACTAAAAAGAGTATTTTTATTAAAGTCTGCCAGCAGATTATTTAAAGATTCAAGGGTGATCATAAAAATTCAATTTCTGTTTTAGATAATCTAATGATTCGTTATATTCAAATCCCATATTGATGAATTTATTAAGTATTTTTTTAAAGTCATTTTTTTTTTGAGCATTGTTAATAAATATTTTAGACCTATTGAAAAAATTTTCCATCAAATCATAATTTAGTCTTTCATTTGAATAAAGGCTGGACATTTTTGTATCTAAGATTTCTTTATTAAAGCATAATTTTATCAGGGAAATCTTAATCTTTTTTAAGGAATATCCTTTTTCAATTAAGGAATTGATTTTTAAATCAATTAGATTTTTTTCATTAAAGCATCCATTTTTTTTGTGATGGTCTACAATTTCAGGAATTTCAGAAATATATTTATTTTTTTCTTCAGTTGAAATTTTTTTTTGAAAATAGTCTTTTGAGATTTTTCTTTTTAATATATTCTCAAATTTTTTTTTGGTAACTGAGTATCTTGTTAAGTAATAATAACTATATTTTTTAAGGTATTCTGAGATCATATTAGGTTAATATATTTATTAATAAATTATTGTATGCAAAAATATGTAAAAATTAAACACTTTAGAGGTTTTAACTGGTATGGCTTTTATACACTTTATTTAAAAGAAGTTAAAAGATTCTTTAGTGTTTTTGCTCAGACAATATTGGCACCAGCAATTACAACACTGTTATTTTACATGATTTTTATAATTTCAATTGACAGGGAATACCTAAATACAGAAAATTATTCATTTTCTGAATTTCTTGCACCAGGACTTATATGTATGGCAATAATGCAAAATTCTTTTGCTAATACCTCTTCTTCCATTCTTATATCAAAAGTACAAGGAAATATTGTTGACGTTTTAATGCCACCTCTATCTGAATATGAACTAACTTTTTCATATTTACTTGGCGGGGTTACAAGGGGTTTACTGGTAGGGCTATCAGTTTCTTTTGTTATTTTTTTATTTATTCCAATAATGATAAGTAATATTGCAATTATTTTTTATTTTGCAGTATCTTCTTCATTTTTACTCTCAAACCTTGGAATATTGTGTGGGATCTGGTCAAAAAAATTTGATCACATGGCTTCAATTACAAATTTTATAATTTTACCACTAACCTTTCTTTCCGGAACATTTTATTCAGTAGAAAGGTTACCTGAATTTTGGCATTTTATAGCTCACTGGAATCCATTCTTTTATATGATTGATGGTTTTAGATCTGGGTTTATTGGTTATGGAGATAGTAACATCTTAACAGGTATTTTTTTATTAGCTTTAATAAATTTATTTTTTTTATTTATAACAATTTATGTGTTTAAAAAAGGGTTTGGTTTGAAAACTTAGTTATGAGTATTTTAAAAGTTTATAATCCAATTGACATTGAAGTTGATCATGGCGACGGAGTCTATCTCTATGCTATAGATGGCACAAGATTTCTTGATTTTACAAGTGGAATTGGAGTTAATTGTTTAGGTCATAGCCATCCTTCATTAGTAAATGCTCTAAAAAGTCAGGGTGAAAAAATTTGGCACTGCTCAAATCTCTTTAAAGTATCAGGGCAAGAAGCTGTGGCTGAGAAATTAGTTAAAAACTCATTTGCTTCTAATGTTTTTTTTTGTAACTCAGGTTCTGAGGCTACAGAAACAAGTATTAAAGTTGCTAGAAAATTTTTTTATGAAAAAGGTTATAGCTCAAAAAATAGAATCATCACCTTTGAAGGGGCCTTTCATGGAAGAACATTAGCATCACTTTTTGCTGCTAAGAACCCCGATCATACAAGGGGTTTTGGTCCAGATGTTGAGGGATTTGATCAGGTACCTTTTGGAGATCATGATGCTCTAGAAAAAGCCATTAACCAAAATACGGCAGCAATAATGGTAGAAACCATTCTGGGAGAGGGGGGAATAAGAGTTATACCCGAGGATTGTCTGAAAGGATTAAGAAAATTATGTGATGAAAGGGGTATTCTGTTAATTCTAGATGAAGTGCAATGTGGTTTAGGAAGGACAGGAAAGTTATTCGCATTTGAATGGGCAAAGATAAAACCAGATATTGTTCCAATTGCAAAAGGAATTGGTGGTGGTTTTCCTCTGGGTGCCTGCTTAATGAATAAAAAAACTGCTAGCACTATGAGCCCTGGCTCTCATGGATCAACTTTTGGGGGCAACCCTCTTGCAATGTCGATTGCGACGGTTGTATTGGATTATATATTAAATAAAGATTTTTTAAAAAATGTTGAAAAAGTTGGAAATTATTTAAAGAGTAGATTGGAGGAGGAGGTTATTAAAAAACATCCTACTTTAGTTTCAGGTATAAGAGGTAGAGGTTTAATGTTGGGAATTGAATCAAAAATTAAAAATGAAATTTTAATTAAAGAAATGATCAATCATAAGTTACTCACAGTTAAAGCAAGTCAAAATGTCATAAGAATTTTACCTCCATTAATTCTTGAAGAAAAGCATGTTGATGAAGCAATATTAAAAATAAATAAAGCTTTTAAAAATTTATAATGAAAAAAAAAATTAGACATTTTTTGAATATAAATAATCTCTCAACTAAAGAAATGTTGTTAATTATTAAACAAGGCCATTTTCTAAAAAAAAATTATGGTAGAAGGTTTTTAGATCAGAAGAAAATTCTTGCAATGATTTTTGAAAAACCTTCAACCAGAACAAGGGTTTCATTTGAAGTGGGAATGAAAAAATTAAATGGAGATGTTGTTGTGTTAGACCAACACGATAGTCAATTAGGGCGTGGGGAGTCTCTGCAAGACACCATAAAAGTTTTAGGTAGATATGTCGACATAATTCTTTATAGAGGCTCTGATGAAAAGAAATTATACCAGATCTCAGAGTCATCTAACGTTCCTATAATCAACGGACTGACAAATAACAGTCATCCTTGTCAAATTGTAGCTGATATAATGACATTAGAAGAAAATTTTAGGGATATAAATAATTTAAAAATTTGTTGGGTAGGTGACGGAAATAATGTTTGTAATTCTTGGATTGAAGCTGCCAGTCACTATAATTTTAAATTAAATATTTCATGCCCTGAAGGCTGTTTTCCATCAAAAAAAAATCTTAAAGATTCTAAATCGTCTCAGGTTAGCTTATTTGATGACCCCTCAGAAGCAGTTAAAAATGCTGATGTTATTATTACTGATACATGGGAATCTATGGGGATTAAAAAAGATAAACAAAAACTTAAAAAGTTTGATAAATTTAGAGTAAACACAGAATTGATGTCTAAAACCAATAAAAATTCATTTTTTTTACATTGCCTTCCAGCTCATCGGGGTTGTGAGGTAACTGATGAAATTATTGACGGAAAAAACTCACTTGTATGGGATGAAGCTCAAAATAGGTTGTACGCCCATCAGTCAATTTTACTGTGGTGTCTTGAAAATTTCTAATTTTATTTTTTCCATAATTCTGGAGAAAACAAAATTAGCAGTGGAAAGAGTTCAAGCCTTCCCACTAGCATTCCAATTGCAAGAAAAAATTTAGAAAAACTGGACATGAATGAGTAGTTTCCCGAAGGTCCAATCATTTCACTTAAACCAGGACCAACATTGGCTAGTGAGGCAGCAGACCCAGATAAAGAAGTTAATAAGTCGTTTCCATCAAAAGATAATAAAAGAGTTAGTAAACCGAATATAAGTAGGTAAAGAAAAAAATATCCTGTAACAGAATTCAAAATCTCCTCACTTATTTCCGATGAGTTATAGGTTGGAATGAAAATTCCCCTCGGCTGAATAATTTTTTTAATTAAGGTTATTGATGATCTAAGAAGAATCTGAATTCTAAAAACTTTTAATCCACAACTTGATGAACCAGAACAACCACCTATTAGCATTATGAATAAAAATAAAGTGCTTGTAAATGTTCCCCATAAACTAAAATCATAGGTACTAAACCCACTTCCCGTTGCAATGGAAACCACAGAAAAGGAAGCTATTCGAAATGATTCAAGATAATCTACTTCATAGTTTTTTTTAAGCCATACCATTACAAGAAAAATAATAAGTACATTTAATCCTAAAAAAAATTGTACTTGTGAATCATTAAACAATTCACTATTTGCTTTCCTTACTGATTGAAATATTAAAATAAATGGTAGAGAAGAGATTACCATAAAAATCATAACAACAATCTCTGTGCTAATAGAATCAAAAAACGCAATTGACATATTTTTTGTTGAAAAGCCGCCTGTTGCAATAATTGTCATTCCATGCGCGAGACTATCAAAAATTGTAAGTCCAGTAGAATATAGAAAAAAGCTACACAGAATTGTAAGAAGAAGGTAAATCAAACCAATAGCAGCAGCAATTTGGGTTGTTCTTGGAAGCGCTTTTTCATTTTTAGAACTAAACTCAGTTTGAAACAATTGCATTCCACCTATTTTCAAAATAGGGAATATTGCTATTGCTATAACTATGATACCTATGCCTCCAAGCCATTGTAACATTGCTCTCCATAGTAGAATTGATTTTGCAGTATTATCCAAGTCTTGAATTATTGTTGCCCCGGTTGTTGTCAGTCCAGACATTGATTCGAAAAAAGAATCAATAAATGAGAGTTTTGGGGAGCCTGAATAAAAAGGAATGGCTGCAATGATAGTTAGGATTAACCATGAGATCAGTGTTAGCAAAAATGCTGATAATACCTCAACATCTTGATTTTTTTTTTTAAAAGTAAAAGAAATATTTAATCCTGTAAAAAAACAGACAATTGAAATCACAAAAAAAACAACCCAATCCGAGCCGTTTAAAAAATAATCAAATAACCCAGGTACAAGAGAATATATTGAAAAAAATATTAATAAATTTCCAATAACAAAGAGGGATGATTTTAAATTATCTAACACCAGCTAGTTTAGTTTTATATTATTATTTGGAACATCCAGGGAAAAAGGTGGTATTAAAACTTCAAAAGGTTTTCCCTTAAAATCCTCCATTTGATAGCTTCCATGCATTAATCCTGAGCTTGTTTTTAGAGGAGTTCCACTTGTGTATTCAAATTCATGCCCAGGGTGAATAACTGGTTGTTCCCCAACTACACCTTTTCCTTTAACTTCGCGATAACTTCCATTAGAATCAAATATTTTCCAATGTCTACTTATAAGCTTAATTGTATCATTACTATTATTTTTTATTTTGACAGTATAAGCCCATAAATATGAACCTTCATTAGGATCCGAGTGATCTTCTAAATATGTGGGTTCAACTAAGATTGATATTTTGTATTTAAGGTTCATTTTTCTTTAGCTTTCCTCAGTGCGTTGTCAATGTCATCAATTATATCATAGGGGTCTTCTAATCCAACAGATAGTCTAACCAAATTTTTTGTAATGCGTAAACTAATTTTTTCATCTGAAGTTAGTTTATGATGGGTAGTGGTATCTGGATGTGTGATAAGGGTCTTTGAGTCACCTAAATTATTGGATATCTCTATTAGTTTTAACTTATTTAAAAATGAAAAAGCAACCTTTTTTTCTTTATCTCTTAGAGACTTCAGTTCAAAAGAAATTATTGAGCCACCATCAAGCATTTGTTTTTTTGTAATTCGTTTTTGTCCAAAACTTGAATCTGTTGGATAGCAAACCCTATCTATTTTTGCACTTTGTTTCAGATATTTAACTATATTTTTTGCACTTTTAGTTTGCTGGTTTACCCTAAGTTCTAAAGTCTCTATACCTTTTAATAATATCCAAGCATTGAATGGACTCAGTGAAGGCCCTGTATTTCTGATGAAAGGTTTTACATAATCTTTACAAAACTTCTTTGATGCTAAAATGGCTCCACCTAAAACTCTGCCCTGACCATCAATATGTTTAGTCGCTGAATACATGACAATATCTGCTCCGCACTTTAAAGGTTTTTGTAAAATTGGGGTTGCGAAAACATTATCCACAACAACCAAGGCGCCAGCTTTGTGAGCAAGTATTGAAACTTCTTTAATATCGACAAGATCCAGGCAAGGATTAGAGGGAGTTTCAAAAAAAACAATATTAGTTTTAATTTTTAAAGCCTTTTCCCATTGGTTCAAATCTGTCCCATCCACAAGGATAACTTCTATTCCAAATCTTGGTAGAATTTGGGTGACAATATAGTGACAACTTCCAAAAAGTGCTTTGCTTGAAACAACTCTATCACCAAATTTTAGGTATGACATAAAAATTGTAAAAAGCGCTGCCATTCCTGTGGCTGTTCCCCAACATTCCTCAGCTTCTTCCAAGAGCGCCATTTTTTTTTGAAATGCTTCAACCGTAGGGTTGCCAAATCTTGAATACATAAATCTTTCTTTTTCTTCTTTAAAAGATTTTTCTGCTTCTTCAGCAGACTCATAAATAAATCCAGAGGTAAGAAAAATTGGATCACTTGTTTCCATAAATTTGGATCTATTAATTCCTCCTTTAATTAATTTTGTTGTAAGTTTTTTTTTATTCATTTTAACTTTTAGATTAACATTTATTAAAATGTATTTATAGTAAGTAAAATTATGAGAGCAAAGGTCTTTTTAATTATTTCAATTTGCATCACTCTCTCTTTTCCTTTTATTACAGAGGCCAGAGAATTGTCAATACAGCAACTCGAGGAAAGAAAAAAAGCTGATCAAGAAAGAAAGAAGAAGAGAGAAAAGCGAGGGAAAAAAAAATTTCAAAAAGAAATCACACTAACAACTGATATTGTTTTTGTTTCAAAAGAAAGAGAAATGCCACCGGTTCTATCAAATCTTGACCCAATTTTAGAGGATGAAGGTTTTTATGGTGTTAAATTAGCTATCGAAGATAATTTAACTACGGGAAGGTTCTTAGGTCACGATTATAAAATTGAATTTCACAGAATTTTATTGGAAGAGAATTTGGAGACAGAATTTCAAAAACTTTTACAAAAAGGAAAAAAGTTTTTTGTTGTGGATCTAAATGAAGATGAATTATTATCTCTAATGCAAATTCCAGAAATTGATGATGTTCTGATTTTTAATGTTAGAGCAAAAAATGATTCCTTAAGAAATGAGAATTGCAGGAAAAACTTCTTTCACATTCCCCCAAGTTATTCTATCCTTTCAGATGCTCTCACTCAGTATTTAGTAAAAAAAAAATGGAAAAAGTGGTTTTTGGTTACAGGACCTGATAAAAACGATCAGATTTATTCTAAAGCACTTAAAAGTTCTGCCAAAAAGTTTAATGTAAAAATTAAAGAAGAAAAAATTTGGGACTTTACAGCGGACTTAAGAAGAACAGCCGGAAAAGAAGTACCAATATTTACCAAAGGTTCAAACTATGATGTTCTTGTTGTTGCTGATGAAGATGGAGAGTTTGGAGAATATCTTGCCTACAGGACCTGGGATCCAAGACCTATTGTTGGTACACAAGGTTTGAAACCAAATTCATGGCACCGTACCCACGAGCAATGGGGTGCAACTCAGATGCAAAATAGATTCAGAAGAGAAAGTGGCAGGTGGATGACAGAAGTTGATTATCATGCGTGGACAGCAATTAGAGCTATAGGAGAAACAATTTCAAGAACTCAAACGAATGATGTTGATGAGGTTCAGAAATATTTATTAGGTGAGAAATTTGGTTTGGGTGCATACAAAGGAGTAAAAGTATCTTTTAGATCCTGGAATGGTCAATTAAGGCAGCCTGTATTATTGTCCGCACCAAGATCAATGGTGTCCGTTTCTCCTCAGGAGGGTTATATTCACCCAGTAAGTGAACTTGATACATTGGGAAAAGATCAACCCGAATCTACTTGTAAATTTTAAAATTTTTAATACATTACTTCTATGATCAATTTTTTTTTAACACTTATATCTTTTATTGCAATGAGCTTAGCTAGTGCACAAGCTAACCTTGCTTACATCACTAATGAAAAAGATAACACGGTAAGTGTAATTGATATCAAAAAGAAAAAAGTAATTAATACTGTAAAGGTTGGACAAAGACCTCGAGGAATAATCATGTCTAAAGATGGTAAGTTAGTCCTTATCTGTGCTTCTGATGATGATAGAGTTGAAGTTAGAGATGCAAAAACAATGAAGTTAAAATATCATTTACCATCAGGACCTGATCCTGAGCTGTTTATATTGTCTCCTGATGACGAAACTCTTTACATCGCCAATGAGGACGATGCAATGGTCACAGTTGTTGACATGAATGATAAAATGATTATTGATGACATCCCAGTTGGTGTAGAACCTGAAGGAATGGGACTGACAAATAATGGGAAAATTTTAGTTAATACTTCTGAAACTACAAATATGGCTCATTTTATTAACGCTGAAACTTTAGAGATTGTAGAAAACGTTTTGGTTGATGCAAGACCTAGAGTTGCCGTGTTTACCCCTGACGATAAAGAAGTATGGGTTTCTGCAGAAATTGGGGGAACAGTTAAGGTTATTAATCCAAGCTCCAAAGATGTTACTCATACCATTGGATTTGAGATTCCTGGGGTCAATGAAGAAAGTATTCAGCCGGTTGGTGTCAGACATACTAAAGATGGTAAATACACATTTGTGGCACTTGGACCAGCCAACAGAATTGCTGTCATTGATCAGAAAACAAAAAAAGTAATCAAGTATTTACTTGTTGGTCAAAGAGTATGGCAGTTAGCTTTCACTCCTGATCAAAAAACCCTATTAAGTACAAATGGGGTTAGTAACGACGTTTCACTTATTAATGTTGATAAACTAAAGGTTGAAAAATCGATTAAAGTTGGAAGGTTTCCTTGGGGTGTTGTTATAAGTCCAAACTAGTTTTTTCCAAACTAAAACAAAAATAATGACTGTCGCATTAGAAATAAAAAATGTATCTCACAAATTTGGTGAATTCACTGCACTTGATGATGTTAGTCTAAATATTAATTCTGGTGACTTCACTGTTCTTCTTGGATTAAACGGTGCTGGCAAGACCACACTCTATTCTTTAATTACAAGACTTTACAATAATAATTCAGGTTCTATTCAGATTTATGGATCTGATGTTAGGGAAGACTCGGTAAATGCTCTTAAAAACATTGGTGTTGTTTTTCAACAGCCAACACTTGACCTTGACTTAAGTGTGAGAGAAAACCTTCAATATCATTCGTCTCTTCATGGAATAAGTTCCTCAGATGCTAATAAAAGGATTGATAATGAAATTGTTAGAATCAAGTTAGAAGACAAGATAAAAAATAAAATCAGATCGCTATCTGGTGGACAACGACGACGAGTTGAAATTGCTAGATCACTGCTTCATAAACCTAAACTACTATTATTAGATGAACCAACAGTGGGTTTAGATATAGGTTCAAGACAGATGATTTTAAAGCATGTTAAAACATTATGTAAAAAAAATAATTTAGCAGTTCTTTGGGCAACTCATTTAATTGATGAAATTGATAAAGGAGAGAAAGTCATAATTATAGATAAAGGAAAAGTTCTTGAGTCTGGAGATGTATCAAAAGTTACAAAAAAAACTAAAACAAAAAACATAAAAGATGCGTTTAACAAATTAGTTGGGATTAAATAAGTATGGAATTAATAGTATATCTAAGATGTTTTAGAGGTATTGTTTTAAGAGAAGCACTGAGATTTGTGCACCAAAAAGAACGCTTTTTTTCCGCCTTAGTCAGACCATTAGTTTGGCTTGGAATTTTTGCCGCAGGATTTAGGTCAGTGCTTGGAGTTGCCATCATTCCTCCTTATGAAACCTACATTCCCTATGAGGTTTACATAGCGCCAGGCTTGATCGCTATGATCCAGTTATTTAATGGTATGCAAAGCTCGCTATCCATGGTTTATGACAGAGAGATGGGAAGTATGAAAACAATGTTAGTAAGTCCCATACCACGATGGTTTTTATTAATCTCAAAATTACTTGCAGGTGTTTTTGTCTCTATTCTTCAAGTTTATGCTTTTTTAATTATAGCATCGTTATGGGATATAATACCTCCAATTTCTGGATACTTTACAATCCTTCCTGCTTTAATAATTTCGGGTTTGATGTTGGGATCTTTGGGAATGTTTTTATCATCTGCTATTAAACAATTAGAAAACTTTGCTGGTGTAATGAACTTTGTTATTTTCCCAATGTTTTTTGCTTCATCAGCACTTTATCCATTATGGAAAATAGAAGAAACGAGTGAATGGCTGTATTATGTTTGTTTTTATAACCCTTTTACCTACGCAGTAGAATCAATTAGATTTTCCCTTTACTCACAAATTAATATAGAGTACACAATTGGCATTATTGTATTTACATTAATATTTTTATTTTTGTCGATTTTGGGATATGATCCCGTAAGAGGAAACCTCCAGAAAAAAGGAGGAAAATAATATGATGTGTTTTTTAAAATTTTTTTCTTTAACACTTTTTATCTCATCTTTAGCCTTAGCTAAAGGGGATCTAGCAATACGAGCAAAAAAATTAGAACTAAAACTTGGCTCAGAAACAAGTGATTATGATATGTCACAAAAAGTTTTTGAAATGGAAACTGGAAAGGCCTATAGACTGGAGATTTCTAGTATGGGTTTTAAAGAATATGAAATTGAAGCTGAGGATTTTTTTAGAAATATATGGGTAAGATCTATTGAAATTGAGGGAATAGAGTTAGATGTGCCTGTTATAAATGAAATTGAGTTAGAAAGGGAGGGCGAAGTTGAAATTAAATTTGTTCCTATTCGTCCTGGAAATTATGAGTTTGAAATAGATGGCTTGCAGAGCAAAGGAATGGTTGGAAAATTTATAGTAAAATAACTAAATTTAAGGAGAAGAGATATGAAAAATAATTTTTTAAAAATATTTATTGGTGCTGTGATTTTAACTTTTTCTTCAATAGCTAACGCCAATGCACTCGAAAAGCCACCAAAAAAGTGGCCGTGTGATCAGGTCTATAACCCTAAACTTAACTTAACAGCAATTTGGCAAGGTCCTCCCATAGAACAAGAACTTAAAGATTGGTGGAAGGATGACGATGTAATTGAGTATGTAAATAAGCTTGCTGATCCCGTTCTAGAGGAATCTGAAGGTGTTAAGCTTATTGAAGAATTTGCAAAAAAATATTCTTATTTTGGATTAATTAAGAAACCCGAACAAAAACAAAAATTAACCTATTTATTTGCGGGTCTTTATCAAAAAGCTAAAGATAGAAGAAATAGACAGTATGTTGGAATCATTAAGTTTGTTGATAGGCAAGAATCAATAAGGAAAGCAATAGGTTCTTCCTCAAAATTGATTAGAAAATACAGAAAAGAAAAATTAAATGAAAAAGATCCAAAGTTCGTTGAAGCATCTGCTCAGCTTAAGTGGAATACTAGAGTTTTTGATCAACGAACTAGATTAACTGAGTACATTTGTGAGGAGCCAGTCTTTAATACCCAAAGGTTAGGTTATCAGGCGAGAAAAATTTTCTCATACTTACAATAACTTAGATTGATTCTAATATTATGAATCTAATATGAATAATCGAATCAGATTATCTTAATCTTTAATGAGTATAAAGGTTTCAACTCACAATTACGTGAGTTCCAAACTATAAAAGGAGTAAATTATGGCTTGGACTAAACCAATGATTTCTG
>MDTB01198808.1_pt1 | contig 36242 bp, 37 predicted proteins | sample 811161 | NCBI WGS metagenome assembly MDTB01 (sample SAMN05326650, study PRJNA326480) | marine metagenome | isolation source: seawater | place: Mediterranean Sea | collected 2009 | reverse complement strand
GAAATAAAATTGATCGAGATAATTTAAAAAAAATTGTACAAAATTTTAGTAATTTAAAAGTAGCTATTATTGGTGATTGTATAATTGATGAATATATTACTTGCCAACCCCTAGGAATGTCTCATGAAGATCCAAGCTTAGTTGTATCTCCAATAGATGAACATAGATTCGTAGGGGGTGCAGCTATAGTAGCCGCACACGGGGCTAATCTTGGCGCTTCATCATACATATGTTCAGTAACAGGAGATGATGAGGGTCACAAATATTTAGAGAATAAGTTAAGTTTACAGGGAGTTCATACACTTTTGGTAAAAGATGGTAATAGAAAAACTACAATCAAAAAAAGATATAGAAGTCATGATAAGACTTTATTAAAAGTAACTACACTATCTCAAAATTCAATTGATACTGGCTCATTAGAAAGTATTTATCATAAAGTTAGTGAAATTATCAAAGAGATTGATGTTATAATTTTTTCTGATTTTAATTATGGATGTCTGCCCCAAGAGTTGGTTAATATGATTATTAAAATTGCAAAAGAAAACAAAGTTTTAATTTCTGCAGACTCCCAATCATCATCACAGCTGGGTGATATTGGAAGATATCATTCAGCCAATTTAATCACTCCTACTGAGAGAGAAGCTCGTATAAGTATTAAAGATCAAAATGATGGCCTAGTTATATTGGCAGAAAAATTAAGGAAAAAAACTAGTTCAGATAATATTATATTAAAGTTAGGAGAAGAGGGTGTTTTAATACATTCAACAAATGAAAATAAAAATGATTTTATAACAGACAGATTACCAACTTTTAATCAAAATCCAAAGGATATCTCAGGTGCAGGAGATTCTATGCTGATTTGTAGTTCTCTTGCACTTGCAAGCGGCGCAAACATTTTCGAGGCCACATTTTTAGGATCTTTGGCTGCAGGAATTCAAATAAGTAGAGTTGGCAATATTCCACTTCGCGCAAAAGAATTAATAGAGGAACTGTAGGTTGAAAGCATTAATACTAGCTGCTGGTAAGGGAACAAGATTAATGCCGTTCACTAAAACTATACCAAAATGTTTAATACCAATAAATAAAAAACCGTTACTTGAACTATGGTTAGAAAAGTTATCTGACATAGGTGTGAATGAGTTTTTAATCAATACCCACTACTTAGCTAGTGCAGTTAATAAATATGTAGAAAAATCTATATTTAAAAATCAAATTACACTTGTACATGAAAAAGAATTGCTTGGAACAGCTGGCACTTTAATAAATAATTTAAGTTTTTTTGAGAACAGCCCTGATACGTTTTTTCTGCATGGTGATAATTATACTGATGATAATTTAAAAGAGTTTATTATATGTCATAAAAATAGGCCAAAAGAATGTATTATAACTATGATGACATTTGAAACAGATAAACCAGAGGAGGCTGGAATAGTAATTACAAAGAATGGTATTCTTAAGCGTTATTACGAAAAGCAAAAAAATTCAAACCATGGAAACATTGCAAATGGAGCAATATACTTATTTGGTAAAGATTTTATTAAAATTATTAAAAAAAAATTTCTTAATACTTATGATTTCAGTAAAGATATAGTTCCAAGTTTACCAAATAAAGTTTTTACTTATAAGACCGAATCCTCATTCATAGATATTGGTACTCCAGCAAATTATCGAAAAGTTAAATAAAGTAATTGATAAAATGCCTAAAGAAATAAAGATAATTAAAAATGAGCCAATTCTATTAATTACATTATTTATTGCTCCAATTATTATATTTTTTTTATTATTGATCAGACCATTAGTTCATATTCGCGTAGGATTCTTACATTGTGACAGATTAGGCCATTTTACAGTTAATACCGAGCTCTACTACTGGCAAAAAAAAGAAACCGAATCAAAAAAAAATAAAAAATATATTGACTTATTATATATGCCAAGAAAAGAAAGCTGTAATAAAACTATTGAATTACTCTGGAGAAGGAACTTAACGATATTACCAAGGTTATTATTGAGACCTATTTGCTTAATTACTAGGAAAATTAAACTTCTTCATACTTTTGTTGGCGGAAGGTCAATTAACAGTGATTGTGATGTAACAAATGTATTAAAAAAATATTCACCCTTAATTAAGTTAAGTAAAAGTGAAGTAAATTATGGTTATGAACAATTAAATAAAATGGGCATTCCCAAAAATTCTAGAATTGTATGTTTGAACTGTAGAGATGGCAGCTATCAAAATGACACAATTAATTTTAACAGGCATTCCTACAGAAATAGTACTATAGATAATTTTTTACCTAGTATTAAAGAACTTACAAAAAGAGGTTTTTTTGTGCTTAGAATGGGAACAAGTTCAGCCAATAAGCTTACATATAAAAGTAATCAAGTAATAGATTATGCAAATTCAGAATATAGAAATGATTTTATGGATGTTTTTATTGGTTCAATATGTGAATTTTGTATTTCTACAGGTTCTGGTTTTGATGGAATACCAATAATTTTTAGAAGACCAATTTTGTACGTAAATTTTAGCCCTTACTATCATATACATATAGAAAATAAAAATTCTATATGCATATTTAAGCATCACTTTCTTATAAAGGAGAATAGATTTATGCATCCTTATGAAATTTTAAAACATGATTGTTTTTTTTATTTAGATACTCATAAGTTTGAAAGTAATGGAATTAAACTTTTAGAAAACTCTCCAGAGGAAATTCAAGATGTTACTATAGAGATGATAGAACAAATAAATAATAATTTCAAAATTGTAAAAAGAAATGAAAATCTTCAAAATGAATTCTGGAATAAATTTCCAAATGAACTTAAAATTAATAATAAACAATATTATGGGAGTTTAGACTCTCGAATTGGTAATAAATTTTTGGAAAGTTATAGCAAATTTAAATGAATTTTTTTGAATTAATAAGCAAAACTTATATAACTTTAGATTCTAATCACCGTATATACATTTTTGTATTATTTATACTATTATTTTTATCCATGCTTTTAGAAACAATGAGTATTGGTTTGATAATACCTATATTGGCTATAATCACTGACCCAGAATTATTTTATAGCTATGAATTAATTAAATCAAATTTTATAGAGATAAATCATGGTGAGCTAATAATTTATACTATGATAGCATTGGGAGTTTTTTTTATTATAAAAACTATAATTTTAGCAATTATAAACTTTTTTCAGTTAAAGATTGTTTGGGGTATTAATGTTATAACAGCAAAAAAACTTTATACAAAATATATTCGTTCATCGTATGAATTTCACTTTAAAAATAATTCCTCAATTTTAATTAGAAACATAGTCAATGAAGTAGATAAGTTTAGTGGATCAATTAATGCTTTAGTAAATTTATTTTCAGAATTAATTATACTAATTGGAATATTTATATTGCTTTTTTACTTCCAACCTTTAGCAACAATTTCGTTGCTAATGATATTTGGTGTTTCAAGCACAATATTCTACCTATTTATAAGAAATTATATTGATAAGTGGGGGCAGGCGAGGCAAATTCATCAAGGAAGAAAAATTCAATATATTCAGCAAGGTATCGGTGCTATTAAAGATATTAAAATTTTAAATAGAGAGAGCAACTTTATAAATAGATTTTCATATCATAATCAAAGAATAGGCATCATAAGTATGCTAGAGAATTTTACGACTAAAGCTCCTAGGCTATGGTTAGAAATGATTGCTGTAATGAGTTTTGCTTTTCTCGTAATAATACTTGTATTAAAAGACTTTGACTCATCAAGTCTTATAACTACTCTGGGACTTTTTGCTGGAGCTGCGTTTAGATCTTTGCCATCTATTAACAGAATTATGGGAAGTTTACAGGGAATAAAATTTTCTGCACCTGCAATTAAAGTAATAAACGATGAAATTCTAAATATAAATTTTGATAATAAAGAAGTATCTAATCAAGAAATTATTTCAAATATTAAATACCTTAAAGTCGATAATGTTAGCTTTTCATATAATAATATACCACAAAAAACATTAGAAGATATAAATATAAATATACCATTTGGAGCCTCAGTTGGAATTATTGGGCCTAGCGGATCTGGAAAAAGTACCTTGATAGATTTAATCATGGGATTGATTAATCCAGATAAGGGTAAAATTACAGTTGATGGAGTTGATATACATAAAAATAAAATAAGTTGGCAAAAAAATATAGGATATGTAGCGCAAAGCATTTATATGACTGATGATTCAATTAAGAACAATATTGCATTTGGACTTGAAGATGAAGATATTGACGTCAATTTAGTGCAAAATGCTATAAAGTTAGCACAACTTGATGATCTAATTAAATCTCTTCCAAATGGCATTCATACATCAATGGGTGAAAGAGGAATCAGATTATCAGGTGGCCAACTTCAAAGAATTGGAATAGCGAGGGCACTCTATTATAATCCAAGTATATTAATTTTAGATGAAGCAACAAGCTCATTAGATATTGATACAGAAAGAAAAATCATGACTGATGTTTTATCTTTAAGGAAAGATAAGATTATAATTATAATAACTCATAGAATTTCAACAATTGAAAATTGTGAATTAATATATAAGATCGAAAATGGTAATTTAATTAAGTAAGAAATATGAAAAATATATTAATTACTGGTGGAACTGGTTCTTTTGGTAAAATGTTTGTAAAAGAAGTTTTAGAAAAAGAAAACCCAAGTCAAATCAGTATTTTCTCAAGAGATGAACTCAAACAATTTGAGATGAAAAATTATTTCAATTCTGAAAAATTAAAATTTTATATTGGAGATGTTAGAGATCGCGCAAGATTAGCTGACTGTGTATCAGGAGTTGACACTCTTATTCATGCTGCCGCACTGAAGCAGGTTCCTGCAACAGAATATAATCCCTCTGAATGTGTAAAGACAAATATCAATGGAGCTGAAAATGTAATTGATGCCAGTATTAGAAACAAGGTTAGTAAAGTAATAGCACTTTCAACAGATAAAGCTGGGAATCCAATAAATTTGTATGGTGCTTCTAAATTAGTTTCAGATAAACTATTTATATCGGCAAATAATAGAGATAATAATAAAGAAACTAAATTTTCAGTTGTAAGGTATGGTAATGTAGTTGGCTCAAGAGGTTCTATAGTTCCGTATTTTAGAAACTTAATAGAGTCTGGATCAAAGACTTTACCTATAACTCATAAAGATATGACACGATTTTGGATTTCTTTAAATCAAGGAGTTGAATTTGTTCTTAAGTCACTTAATAGGATGAGTGGTGGTGAAACTTTTATACCAAAAATACCTTCTGTATTAATAACAGATCTTGCCGATGCAATGGGACCAAACTTAAAAAAACATATTATAGGTATTCGTCCTGGAGAAAAAATACATGAAACAATGTGTCCAATTGAAAATGCGCATTTAACATTAGATTTTAGTGATCATTACGTAATTAAGCCTTCTATTAATTTAATCAATCACAACAATAATTACTCAGTTAATAACATAGGAGAGGAGTCTGTACCTGTTGGCAATAATTTTGAATATTCATCTGGTACAAATGAATATTTTTTAAATATTGAAGAAATTCTAGAGTTTAATAAAAATTTAAAGATGACTTAATTGTGGAAAAAACTATTTCTGTAATAATTCCAATTTTTAACCAACAGAGATTTGTTGAAAGATGCTTAAGATCTATAATAAATCAAACCCTCTCAAAAACTATTTACGATATTATTGTCATTGATGATGGAAGTACTGACAATACAAAAAAAATACTAGAAAATTATAAAGACAAAATCAAAATACTATCAAATAAAAAAAATTTAGGACTTCCCTATTCATTAAATAAAGGAATTAAAGCCTCGCAAGCTCAATATATTGTAAGGCTTGATTCTGATGACTATGTAAACGAAAACTTTTTACTTTTTTTAAGTACTTTTCTTGATATGAATAAAGTTATAGGAGCTGTTTCATGTGACTACATGCTTGTTGATGATAATGAAGAAATATTATCAAGAAAAAATTCTAAAAACTATCCTATTGCTTGTGGAATTATGTTCCGCAGAGATTGCTTAATAGATATAGGCCTTTATGATGAAAAATTTTTATTAATGGAAGAGCAAGATCTCAGAATAAGATTTTTAAATAAATATAAAATAGCCAATATTGAAATACCACTTTACAGATATAGAAGACATGACCGCAATATAACCAGCAATAGAACGAATATGAAAAAGTACAATAATTTATTGAAAATGAAGCACGGAATAAAAAATGATTAAGATTGGACGTAGTTACATATCAAATAAAAAAATACCATATATTATAGCAGAAATTGGAGTAAATCACGGTGGTTGTGTAAAAAAAGCAATTAGAATGATTGATATGTGTAAGAGGGGCGGTGCGAATGCAGTAAAATTTCAATCTTATAAAGCAGAGAAAATTGCGTCAAAATTTTCGCCATCATATTGGGACTTGAAAAAGGAAAAAACAAAAACACAATATCAACTTTTTAAAAAATATGATACTTTTTCTCAAAAAGATTATATTAAACTTCACAACCATTGTAAAAAAAAGAAAATTGATTTTTTGTCAACACCATTTGATGACGAAGCAGTAGATTTTTTAAAAAATAAAGTTCCAGCATTTAAAATTGCTTCAGCAGATATAACAAATTATCCTTTATTAAGAAAAGTTGCAAATACCAAGAAGCCAATTATAATTTCTACTGGTGCTTCAACAAAAAATGAGATTAGAAATGCCATTAAATTTTTAAAAAAAAATGGCTGCACTGACAAAAAAATTATACTTCTGCACTGTATTCTCAATTACCCAACATTAGATAAAAATGCAAATTTGTTAATGATAAAAGACTTAATTAATTCATTTCCAAGAAATATGATTGGATATTCAGATCACACGCTTCCTTGTAAAAATATGTATTCGACTATCATGGCTTACAGTCTTGGTGCAGTTGTAATAGAAAAGCATTTTACCTATAATAAAAAATTGACTGGTAATGATCATTATCATGCTATGAACGAAAATGATCTCAGAAATATGTTATCTGGATTGAATAAAGCAAAGGCTTTAATTGGAGAAAATAATAAGAAAAAACCAATAAATTCAGAAAAGATTTCAATTAAAAATGCCAGAAGAAGTATAGTCTTGAAAAGAGATATAAAAAAAGGAGATGTAATTAATAAAAAAGATATTATTCCAAAACGACCAGGGCATGGAATTAGCCCAATCTTCTGGGATGACATAATTGGCAGAAGAGTAAAAAAAAACTTAAAGTCAGATCAAATACTCAAATGGAATGATTTAGTTTAGAGAATGTAAACTTAGAACATCATGTTAAATCATTTAAGAAATAATAAAACCTTCGTTATAGCAAATGATGCAGGCGGGGCAGAAAATCTATTTAGAATTACAAAAAAAAATAAGAATCTATATACTTACTATTTATCAGGACCTGCGAAAAAGATTTTTCCAAAAGTAAAGAATACTTGTTTATCAAAAATCAAAGAAAATATTAAAAATTCTGATGTACTGTTATGTTCAACAAGTTTTGATAATCAAATTTATTATGATGCTATACAAATTGCAAAAAAAAATAGAAAATATTGTGCCGTCTTATTTGATCACTGGGTTAATTACAGTCAAAGGTTAAGAAAAAAGAGAAATGATTTGCTTCCAGATGAAATAATTGTTGTAGATATAGAGGCATATAAAAAAGTAAAAAAACTTTATCCTAAAATCAAAATTAGTTTGATTAATAATATGTATTTAAATGAGTATCTGGACAAAGTTAATAAATTTATGAAAAATTTAAGATTATCTAGAACAACTGCATTATACTGTACGAATAAAATAAAAAAGTTAGAGAGTAGATACCAAAATAACAAAATTAAATTTAATTATGATGAATTTGATGCAATTAATTTTTTTTTAGAAAATTATAAAAAAATAGATCCTAAAATAAAAAAAATAATATTAAGAATTCATCCATCTGAAAATTCTAGTAAATACAATACAATTATTAGTAAATATAAAAAAGTAATTCCTATCATGAAAGATAATAAATCAGATTTATCAAAACAGATTGCCTTATGTAAATTTGTTATTGGATGTGAAACATTTCCACTTGTTATTGCATGTAAATCTAAAAAAAAAGTTTTTTATTCAATACCACCCAAAGGCAATAAATCACTACTACCATTTAAAAAAATTAAATATTTAAGAGATATTATATAAATGAATAAGTTAAAAAATATTAAAGCTACAATTCAAGCACGAATGGGATCCTCAAGGTTGCCTGGAAAAACACTTATGACGATTTGTGGCAAGCCTCTAATATTATGGCAAATAGAAAGATTAAAAAGATCTAAATATATAAATAATATTATTGTTTGCACCTCAAATAAACCTAGTGACGATATTCTAGCTGATTTTTGCGAAACAAATAATATTGAATATTTTAGAGGACCAGAAAACGATGTTTTAAGAAGAGTTTCACAAACAATTTTAAGCCATAAAATTGATATAAATGTTGAATTTACTGGTGATTCTCCAATTCCAGACACAGACATTGTTGATGAGCAAATAAGAATTTTTTTAGAGAAAGAAAATGAGATTGATTTTTTATCCAATGCCATTAATACATCTTATCCTCCTGGACAAGATGTTGTGGTATACAAATCTAAAATTCTTTTAGATGTAAATGACTATTTGGATATAAATGATCCACTAAGAGAACATGTTAGTTATAATATTACAAGGTTTCCTAAAAAGTATAGAATTTATTCAACCAAGGCACCAGTTAAGTATAATTATCCTAATATTCACTTAGAAGTTGATACATTAGAAGATTTTAAATTTATAGAAAATATAATAAATTATTTTGTGAAGATTAATAAGCATGACTTTAATTTAGATGAAGTTCTAGATTACATTAATAAAAATCCAAGTCTTCTTAAGTTAAATTCAAACGTTCATAGAAAATGGAAATCTCTAAGAGGGGAAAGTTAGTGATAAAAGTAGGTATCATTGGATGTGGGAAGATAGCTGGAGCTTATAATTTAAAAAATATTGAGTCTCATGGTTATGTAATCAAGAAATTAAATAAATTTAAACTAATAAGTTGCTATGACATTAGTAAAAAAATAAGAAATAAATTTTCATACTATTATAAATGTAAGCCGCAAGACACAATATCTAGTTTATTGGATGATAAGCTTGATATAGTAACTATATGTACACCTGACCATACACATTATAAAATTGCTTTAGAAATTATTAAAAATATTAATTGTCCAAAAATAATTTTTATTGAGAAACCTGTATGTGAAACGGAATTGCAATTTAAAAAGTTACAGAATTCGATAAAGAAAAAAAAAGTTAAAATAGTTGTAAATCATAGTAGGAGGTTTAATGAAAAATTAAATAAACTAAAAAAATTAATAATAAATAATTTTTTTGGAAACTATATATGTGGAAATGCTACTTACTATAAAGGATGGAAACACAATGGTGTTCATATTGTTGATACATTAATTTATTTACTTGAAGATAAAATTAGTATCTTAAATATTAATAATATTAAAGAATCTAGTATTCCTGACGACCCAACACTTGACGTTTCTTTATGTATTGGAAAAAAAATTGAAGAGAATTTTACTATTAATTCTTTTGACGACAATTTATATCAAGTTTTTGATATTGATTTATTCTTTGAAAAAGGCCGTATAAGAATTAATAATTTTGAGGATGAAATAAATGTTTATAAAAAGTATGTCGATAAATACAAGAGAAAGAAAATTAAGAAAATCAAACTTTTTGATAAAGATAATCATAACTATCCACTCGAAAATGCTTACAATCTTTTTAAAAACTACTTAAAAACAGATAATAATAAATTAATTAAAGATGTAGATTTAGATAGTTCTTTTAAAACAATGAAAGTAATATGGTCAGGAGTTCAAGCTCGAAAGAAAAAAACTTCAAGGATTAAAAATGGAAAAAGATAAGTTAGCCCTTCATGGAGGAAATAGAACTATTAATTATAAGTTTAAAAAGTTTAATACTATAGGCAAAGAAGAAGAAAGTGAGGTATTAAGTGTAATAAGATCAGGAGCTTTATCTGGTTTTTCAGCTAATTGGAATGAGGATTTTTTTGGCGGTGAAAAAGTAAAGTTGTTTGAAACTATTTGCGCAAAAAAATTTGGTGTAAAGTATAGTGTAGCAGTGAATTCCTGGACTTCAGGTCTTATTGCGGCTGTAGGCGCAGCTGGTATTGAACCAGGTGATGAAGTTATTACAACTCCATGGACTATGTGTGCTACAGCGACAGCTATTTTACATTGGAACGCTATACCAGTATTTGCAGATATCGACGAAGATACTTTTAATATTGACCCAATTTCAATTGAAAAAAATATAACCCCACAAACTAGAGCAATAATTGCAGTTGATATTTTTGGTCATCCATGTGACATGAGTGCTATAAAAAAAATCGCAAAAAAATATAATTTAATTATTATAGGTGATACTGCTCAGGCCTCTGGAACTAACTATTTTAATATGTCAACTGGTTCAGAAGCAGATATCGGCGGAATAAGCTTAAATAGGCATAAACATATTCAATCAGGTGAAGGTGGAGTTTGTTTCACTAATAATCATGAATATTACGAAAAACTAATGCTTATCAGAAATCATGCTGAGGCAGTTGTTGAGAAAAAAGAGCACAATGACATAACAAACATGATTGGCTATAACTTTAGAATGGGAGAAATTGAGGCTGCTATAGGCATTCAGCAAATTAAGAAATTAGATGATATTGTTAAAAGTAGACAGAGAATAGCAAGAATGTTAGATGAAAATTTATCAACTATAAGTCAAATAAGGTTACCCATCATTAAAAAGGGATGTACACATTCTTTTTATATTTACCCAATAATTCTTGATCTTAGAAAAATTAATAAAACAAGAAAACAAATTTTAGATGCCTTAGAGGCCGAAGGTGTCCAAGGATTAGCAGGGGGCTATGTAAATATTCATCGACTTCCAATGTTTCAGAAAAAAATTGCTTATGGTAAAAATAATTTTCCATGGAGTGCTGATTTTGTTAAGAGAGAAGTTAAATATCATAAGGGAATTTGTCCTATAGCTGAGGAGTTGCACGACAAAAGCTTTATTGCATACAATAATTGTCATTATGACTTAAGTGAAAAAGATATAAAATTGATTGGCAATGCATTTTTAAAAGTTTTTTCTAATATTGATCAAATATAATTTATTTAAATTAAATAAGTGATAGATAATTTTAAAAAAATTCATGTTTTTGAAGACAATAAATGGGTATCAGAGTCTAGTTTTTATATAAATGCTGAAATATTAAAAATACTTAAACAAAAAAAACTTTGCAACGTAATGATTCCAGGAGGGAAGTCATTTGAAAAAATATTTATTGAACTATTGAAAACTTATAAAATTCAAAATTTAAATATAAATCTTTTTATGTCTGATGAAAGGTGTACCAAAGCGGAGTCTAAAGACAATAATTACAACAAAATTAAATTATTATCTGCTAAAAAGAATATAAAAATATATAGAATAAAAACTTATTTAAAAAATCTAAATAAAGAAATCGATAGATATTCAAAACTAATTAATTTTAAAATTGATATTTTAATATTAAGTGTTGCTGATGATGGCCATATGGCTTCAATTTTTCCAGAAAGATTAGGTAATTATAATAATAATCTAAATATAGATAAAATACAATGTAGCCATCATCCTTTTCAAAGATTGACTATAACAACGAAATTTGTTTCAGAAATAAATAATAAGATTATACTTTTAAATGATCCCAAAAAAGGTAAGATCATTAAAAAATTACTAAAAATAAAAGATATAAACACAAAAAATTATCTTGATTTAATTCTCTTGAGCAAATGTCTTGTGACTTACAAGCTTTTTAGAGAAATAGCATATTAAAAACAATGATATCTTTAAAAAATAAATTTAAATCAAATAAAAAAACTCTGGGTTTGTGGATATCAATTTATAGTATTGAAATTGCTGAAATATATGCAAAATCTGGATTTGACTGGATAGGAATTGATTTAGAGCATAGCTCTATGAATATTTCACAAGCTGTAGATTTAATAAAAGTTATAGATTTATCTGGAGGTACTCCTTTAGTCAGAGTAACTTCTAATGATGAAGACCAAATAAAGAGATGTTTAGATGCTGGAGCGCATGGCATTATTATTCCTATGATAAACAATAAAGGTGATGCAGAAAAAGCAGTAAATTCATGCTATTTTCCACCAAGAGGAAATAGGGGGTATGGTTTATTTAGAGCTAATGGATATGGCAGTAAATCATCACAATACTTTAATTGGCAAAAAAAAAATATAATTTTGATTGTGCAAATAGAATCTAAGCAAGCAATAGATAATATTGATGAAATTTTTTCTGTTAAAGGTATCGATGGTTATATTATAGGACCTTATGATTTATCCGCTAGCTTAGGAAAACCCGGAGTCTTTGATTCAAAAGAGTTCAAGTTATGTGAAAAGACAGCTTTGTACGCAGCAAAGAAAAATAAAATAATCCCAGGCATACACATAGTTGAACCTAATTATAAATTAGTAAATAAATTCTTTTCTAATAGTTATAAGATGATTGTGTATAGTGTTGATTTTAAAATTATAATGAATGACATTAGCCAAGCTTTTAAAAAAATTAATAAATAAATCTAAATTATATGGTATCTGCATTAATAATACCTGCACGAATGAGTTCAAGCCGATTTCCAAATAAGCCAATGGCAAAAATTAAAGGTATTCCAATGATAGGTCATTGCTATTTAAATTCTGTTAGTATTCTAGGGTCAAAAAATACTTTTGTGGCTACCTGCGACAAAGAAATAAAAGAATATATTATTTCAATTGGAGGAAATGTAATTATGACCTCTAAAGATCATAATCGAGCAACTACAAGAGTTAGTGAAGCACTCATAAAAATAGAAAAAAAACAAAAAAAAAAGATTCATAATATTTTGATGCATCAAGGAGATGAACCTTTGATAAAAAAAAATAGTATTTATAAGGTAATTAGAGAATTATCTAAAAATAATAATAATTTAAACGTTGTTAATCTATGTAGAAAAACAAAAAATAGAAATATTTTGTATGATGTTAATAACGTAAAAGTAATGATAAATAAAAATAGTGAAGCAATTTATTTTTCAAGAGTTTTATTGCCCACAAATCTCAATTTAAGAAAAAAGTATGAATCAGGATTAATACAGACTGGAATAATTGGATTTAAGCGAAATGCGTTAATACAATTTAATAAGTTAAAGGAAACAAGATTAGAAAAATATGAATCAGTGGATATGAATAGATTGATCGAAAATAATATAAGGATAAAAATTATATCTTTTGACTATGACACAATAAGTGTTGACACAAAACTTGATTTAAAAACTGCAAATAAGATGATAAAATCATTTAAGTTATAAAATCATGTTTACATCAATTAAATCTACGATATTAAGAATTTTTGATAAATTTAAATCAAAAAAAATTAATAGAATATTAAGACTTTTATTGCAAGATCAGTTGCTTACGTTGGTTGATATAGGCGCGGCTGATGTAATACAGCCTAGATGGTTAAATATTTGTGGGTTAATAAATTATATTGGATTTGAACCAGATAAGAGGTCATATGATGAATTGTTAAATACTAAAAATGCTTGTCATAGTTATAAAATTTTTAATTATGCACTCTGGAGTGAGAGTACTGATTTGAAAATAAACCTTTTAAAAAAACCATTAGTTTCTTCGCATTTTGAGCCAAATACAAAAATTATTGAAAATTTTCCCAATAAGGAAAGGTTTGATTTGGTATCAGTTAAAAGGTTTTCAGCTGTGAAGCTTGATGATTTAAAAATTGAAAATCCAGATTTTATAAAAATTGATGTTCAAGGGGGTGAATTAGAGATTATTAAAGGAGCTAATTATTCATTAAATAATTGTATAGGACTTGAGGTAGAAGTAGAATTTACTCATATCTATAAAAATCAACCATTGTTTGGTAATATTTGTGAATATTTAAATAATTGTGGCTTTATCTTTATTGATTTTACTAGCTTAGTGAGATGGGAAAGAAATAAACTCGATGGGTATGGTCAATTAATATTTGGAGACGCATTATTTTTGAAGCCGCCAGAATACCATCTAGATACTTCTAATGTAAACCTAGAATTCCTAAAAAAATATATTTCAATATGTTTCCTATATAAAAGATTTGATCTTATATTATCAACACTTGAATATTGCAAAGATATTCAAATATATAAAGAATATATTAACCAAATCGAAAAAATTATAATTAAAAATAGTAATACAGATTTACGAATAAGAGCCATATACAAAATTTTAGTTTCACCTTTTAGATTTTTTTCAAAATATTTTCAATCATATTTAATGTATTGATATGTATAAAAAAATAAAAATAATTATAGCTGGTTATGGCATTGTTGGAAAAAAAAGACATGAAGTATTAAACAAGTTAGATCATGTCAATGTCATTGCAATATGTGATAGATCATTTAAACAAAAAAAAATTTTAAAAGACAATATTAATTACTATAAAAATTTTAATGATGCATTAAAAGAGTCTGCAGATGCTATATTTGTGTGCTTAACCAATGATGTTGCCGCAAATGCAACAAAGCAATCAATAAAAAAAGGACTTCACGTATTCTGTGAAAAACCTCCTGGAGTAACACTAAAAGAAATTTATAATATTCATATTTTATCAAAAAAAAGATTGAAACAAGCCCTAATGTACGGATTCAATCATAGATACCATAATTCAATTAAAAATGCTTTAAGCATAATAAAGTCAAAAAAATATGGTAAAATTATAAACATTAAGGGAACATATGGAAAATCAAATATAATAACATTTGATCAGACTGATTGGAGAACCAAGAGAAGATTTGCTGGAGGAGGCATATTATTAGATCAAGGCGTGCATTTAATAGACTTATTGATGTTAATAGGAGGCGAGTATAATGAAATTAAAAGCATTATTTCAAATAATTTTTGGAATTTTGATGTTGAGGACAATGCTTATGCTATAATGAGAAACGAAGCTGGCATAGTTGCTACTATTAATTCCTCTGCAACACAATGGCCTCATACATTTTATTTAGAAATATCTTTATCAAAAGCTAATATAATAATGTCAGGTATATTGTCTGGCTCAAAAAGTTATGGAGATGAAACGATAAAGATTATTGATAAAAATACAAAAAAAGAAAAAATATATAAATATAAACAAGATAATTCTTGGAATGAAGAAGTTAAAATATTTATTGACTCAATCAAAAATAAAAATTCAAAAAAAATAGATAATTCTCTAGACGCTTTTAAAACAATGAAACTTTTATTTTCTATATATTATGCTGATCCAATATGGAGAAAAAAATATAAAATTAAAAATCCAAATCATTATAAATTATGAATGAATATAAACTTTATTTAACACTAGCAAAAAAAGCTATTAGAGAAACAATTAGAAATATGAGTCGCAATCAACAAAGATATAAAGAGGTGCAATTTAATAAAGATTTACCTAGGGAAATGAAAGCTAAAATTGATAATTCAAACAATATAATTATTAAAAATATTTTAAAAAAAACTAATATTCCAATACTATCAGAAGAGTCGTTTGATGAAAACTTATCAGAATTAAAACATTTAGTTTGGATTGTTGATCCATTAGATGGAACTGTGAACTATGTAAGGAAAATAACAAATTCTGCTGTATCTATAGCTTTATATATTGGATTGAAGCCGGTATTTGGAGTAATTGGTGAGTATCCTAGTGGCAGAATTATTTATGGTGGTCCTAAAATAAAATCATTTGCTGATAAAATTAGAATAAAGACATCTAAGAAAAAATTAAAAAAACAAAGTATTTTATCTACTGGTTTTCCATCTAGATATGATTTTAAAACAAAAGATCCATACAAATTATTTAAATTTTACTCTAAATTTTTGAAAATTAGAATGTTTGGATCAGCTGCTGTTAGCTTATCAAAAGTTGCTGAAGGTAGCATTGATGCATATTATGAAGAAGAAATTATGTTATGGGATGTAGCAGCAGGATTAGCAATCTTAAGTGGTGCGGGTGGAAAATATAAAATTAGTAAAAGCGATAAACTATTTTCTTTAAGAGTATATGCTCATAATGGGCACATTTAATATGAAAAACAAAGTAGATAAAATTGCGGTATGTTCAAGATCTTTTTCTAAGAATCTTTTGTTAAGAAATGCACTAAAAAAAAAATATAGTCATGTTAAATTTAATGATGAAGGTAAATCACTGTATGGAAAAAATCTAATCAAATTTTTAGATGACTGCAATAAGTGTATAGTTGGACTTGAAAAAATTGATAAAAAAATTTTAATTTCTCTTCCTAAATTAAAAAAAATTTCTAAATATGGAGTAGGAATAGATCACATAGATACTACATCGGCCAAGCAACTTGGTAAAAAAGTATCCTTTAAAGCAGGTGTTAACAGGAGATCAATTTCAGAACTTTCTCTTGCATTGATAATCTTATTACTTAGAGACTTAAAAAAAATAAATAATGATTTAAATAATGGTAAATGGGCCTCATCAATTGGTCTAGAACTAACAAATAAAACAGTTGGAATAATTGGATTTGGTAATATTGGACAAGATTTAGCAAAAATACTGAAACCATTTAATTGTAAAATAATATATTTTGACAAAGTTCGGGTGATTCCAAACAACAAATATATTCAAAAAGTTTCTTTAAGAGATATCGCTAAAAGATCAGATGTTATTAGTATTCATTTACCACTAAATAAAAAAACATATAATTCGATTGATAAAAAGTTTCTAAATTTAATGAAAAGTGAAGCAATTCTTATTAATACTTCTCGAGGAGGTATAGTAAATGAGACTGATTTATATAATATTTTGAAAAACAGAGGTATACTTGCTGCAGCAAGTGATGTTTTTTTTAAATGAGCCAGTTAAAAAAAATAAATTATTAAAATTAAATAATTTTTTTGGTCTTTCTCATGTTGGTAGCATGACTAAGGAAGCCATATTAAGAATGGGTTATGCTGCTATCCGTGGATTAGATTAAGCTTTACTATGTCCTCATATATTAAATTATTTTTTTCAACGAATAACGAACCATTAGATATTTCGTTATATAATTTTATTGAAAGTAATTCAGATCAAATTAGAGAAAAATATATAAATATTATTGATGCTATTAGCAATAAAAATTATAACGAAAAAAAACTTTTTAATTATTTTCAGTTTGAAAATACTTCAAATCTATGGTGGTTATCTAGTATTTATGAAAAAAGCTTTTATAAATCTGAAAACATCACTAATTTATATAAGATAATTGCAATTGAAATAATAATAAAAACTAAAAAACCATATAAAATTCTATTTTATAATGAAGATTATAATACAAGAGATGTCTTAAAAGAATTATGCAGTAATTACTCAGTTTTATGTGAATATATTAATAGGAATCTTGCAAAAGATACCAAGAATGAAAGTTTTAGATCAAAAGTTAAGAGAATTCTACCTGATTATCTTATATCAATAAATTTTTTAATATTATTTTATTTTAAAAATTATCGATTAAGAAAAGTTAAAAAGCCTAGATGGATAAAAGATAAGTCAATATTGATATTATCCTATTTTAATCATGTATCTATTAAATCAAATTCTTATAATTCAATACAGTGGGCTGATTTACCAAATTTGATTACTTCAAAAGATATCAAAATTAATTGGCTTCACTATGGTGCATTTAAACCAAAAACAAAGCTTGATGATAATATATTCAAAGTATTAAATTACTCAAATAAATCAAATTTTGAAAATCACTATTTTCTTGAAAATTATAATTCTATTTTCTTATCTTTGAGTATTTTAATTAAGTATTTTAAAATTAGATTTAAGTTAAAAAGTATTTCTTTGCCACAAAAATTTTTTAATACTGCGTTTCTAAATACAGACATTTGGAAGTTAATTAGGGACGATTGGCTTAACTCTTTTTCAGGAGTGGGCCTTATGCAAAATTTGATTATTGATAAACTGATAAAAACTGCAATAAACGACATTAATCCTCAAAAGTTAATCTTATATCCTCTTGAAAATCAGGGTTGGGAGAGATCACTTCTTCTCAATACAGAAAGAAAGAACCTAGAAAGGGTTGGTTATGTTCATTCATCTATAAGGTACTGGGATACAAGGTATTTTGAAAGCTATAAAAACATAAAATCTTTTTCACCAAAACCAGATAAAATCGCTGTACATTCATCAAGAGATATCGCAGATTTAATTAGACTTAGTTTTCCAATTCATAAAATTTATAAGGTTGAAGCATTAAGATATATGAAAATTATAAATTCAAATAAACCTTTAAAAAAATATTTCAAAAGGAAACCAATCAGAGAGATTTTATTACTTGGTGACTTTCAATATAAATTAAATTATAAATTACTAAATATATTAGAAAAAATTTATTCTAAAAAAGACCATAAATATTTTACTTTTAAAAGTCATCCTTCATTTCCAATTAAAATAGATAGTAATATCAATATAAATATTAATTTAGATCTAAGACCCATTAATCAAATAATTTATAATTATGATTCTGTAATCGTAGTTGATGCCTCAGGTTCTGCTATAGACTCTTTACTGCTAGGTTCAAATTTAATAATATTCACTGATAAAGATAATATTAATTTTAGTCCATTAAGAAATATTTCCAATATAATATTTGTAGATAACGCTGATGATTTAAAATTATGTCTTGAAAGTAAAAATAGCAATTATACTAAGGATAATTTTTCACATTCATATTATAATAATGATAAGTTAACTAGATGGAATAAATTAATTACCCAATTTGAATTTTTTTAGATGCATTTATGAATAAATTTTTCAAAGGAAAAAAAGTTTTAATCACTGGACATACAGGATTTAAGGGTTCATGGCTGACTGCATGGCTCAAATTATTAGGAGCCGAAGTTTTTGGTATAGCTCTTGATCCAATAACTGAATTATCAAATTACTCAGTTTCTAATATTACTAAAAATATAATTGATAAAAGAATAGATGTAACCGATAGAAATAAATTAATTAGAGAAATCACAGATATAAGTCCAGATATAATCTTTCATTTGGCAGCACAACCATTAGTAAGAGATTCGTATAAATTTCCTCATAAAACATGGAATACTAATTTAATGGGAACAATAAATGTTTTAGAAAGTTTAAGCTTAATAAAATCAAAGTGTATTGCAATTTTTATTACTAGCGATAAATGTTACCAAAATAAAGAGTGGTTATGGGGATATAGAGAAAATGATGAACTCGGAGGTGAGGATCCATATAGTGCGTCTAAAGCTGCTGCAGAAAATGCCATAAAGTCTTATACTAAGTCTTTTTATCAAAATAGCTCAAATATCAGTATTGCATCTGCCAGAGCTGGAAATGTAATTGGAGGCGGTGACTGGTCTAAAGATAGAATTGTAGTTGATTGTGTAAAAGCCTGGTCAATGAATAAAAGTGTTGAATTAAGGAATCCCTACTCAACTAGGCCTTGGCAACATGTTCTTGAGCCTCTGTCTGGATACTTACAATTAGCGTATAAGATGCACAATAATAAAGAATTACATGGAGAGTCATTTAACTTTGGTCCGCTTAATCATGAAAGTAAAAGCGTCCTAGATTTAGTGATTGAAATGTCAAATCATTGGAAAAAAGTCAAATGGAAGATTGTAAAAAATGAAGATAAATTTAAAGAGTCAAATTTATTAAAACTTGATTGTGAAAAATCAATTAAAACCTTAGATTGGTCAACTGTTTTAGATTTCAAAGAGACAATTAAGTACACATCTAGCTGGTATAATAAATTTTATTCCAATGATGATAGAAAATATGATTTAACAAATAATCAAATAAAAAAATTTATGAAAAAAATGGATATTAAAAAATTTAGTTGGTTGTAATGATTTTAGATAATATTTCTATAACAAAACTCAAAAAATTTAATTTAGAGGCTGGTGATGTTTACCATGCCTTAAAAAGCAATGAAGACAATTTTAGTAATTTTGGAGAAGCTTATTTTTCAACAGTTAATCCAGGTTATATTAAAGGATGGAAAAAACATCATTTAATGACAATGAACCTTATAGTACCTGTGGGTTCAGTAAAATTTGTTTTTTATGATGATGTAAAAAAGATATTTAGAGAAGAGACTATAGGTGAGTCTAATTACAGTAGAATTACAGTACCTAATAAAATATGGTTTGCCTTCCAATGTATATCAAATTATAAAGCTACAATTCTAAATATTTCTGATATTATATTTGATCCTGAAGAGTCAATAAATTGTGATTTAAGTGAATTTTTATATGAATGGGGTAACGATTGATATCAAATACTTTCAATGTTTAGCATAGTAATCCCATCATATAATCATGCAAGATATATAGGAAAATGCATTGAATCAATTCTTGATCAAGATTATAAGAAGTGGGAAATAATTTTAGTAGACAATAACTCAACCGATAATACAGACGAAGTTTTAAAAAAATACACCGATAATCGAATAAAAATTTTTAAAATAAATAATGATGGAGTAATAGCTAAATCAAGAAATTTTGGGATAAAGAATGCTAAATATGAATGGATTGCGTTTCTAGACTCAGATGACACTTGGAGAAGAAACAAGCTTGAACTATGTTTTAGAAAAATTAATGAAAATAAAGATGTAGATGTTTTATATCATGATATGAAAATTAGTTATGAGAAAAATAGTTATTTTCTTCCAAAAAAATTAAGGTCTAGAAATCTAATAAAGCCTGTTGTCAAAAAATTACTTACAGATGGAAATATAATAGCTTTATCTTCTGCAGTTGTTCGAAAAGAAATTATCATTAAAGCCAATTATTCTAGTACAGACAAAAATAAAGTAGGTGCTTGTGATTATGCTTTATGGTTGCGTATTGCTAAATTAACTGAAAATTTTATTCATTTACCTGTATCTTTAGGAACTTATTATAAACACACTAGCAATGTGTCTAATAAGGATATGTCTGATGTGACTCTAAATGTTGTAGCTCCATATTTACATATTTTAAACAGAAGAGAAAAAAATTTAGTTATTTCTAAAGTTTATTACATAAAGTCAAAATTTAAATTCTTGAATAATGCTTTTAAATTTAAAGATTTTAATTCAATACTTTTTTTCAATTTAAGTTTTTCCTTACAAATTAAATTTGTATATTTCTTTTTAAAAAGTTACTTAAATATATGTTTACAAAGAAAATTAACACTGTAACAATTGTATCAGCTATATTATTCTTTAGTATAAGCTTTATTTATTTTCTAAATTTTACAATATATTATGATTTGTGGAGAAATTATCCCGAAAATAGTAATTTTTTCTATTACCCATTAAATACAGATTTTACAAAACTTTTAATGCCAGCATTAGAAAATCTTATAAATATTAGAGATAATAATGGCCTCTCATTTAATGACATAGTTAATAATAAATTTTATGCAACAGAAATTAAATCCCTAAATTATGAAACACTTTATTCATATAGAGGTGTACAACAAGCTGGAATTTATTATTTCTATAGTGCATTTATAATATTATATTTAGATAATTTTACATATGGTATTCTAGGCTTATCATTTGTATTGAATAGTTTACTAGTAGTTGTTTCATACAATTTTTTTTGTAAAATCTTAAACCATGTTTCAATAAATAATTCATATTCATATCTATTTTTTTTTAATCCACTTTTGATTTGGTATTCGCAAGGACTAAACAAAGAAATTATTTTAATTACTTTAATACTTGGTTTTATATATTTTTTTTTAAAGAAAAATAAAATTCAATTAGTCCTCACTATCTGTTTAATTTATTTAATTAGATGGCAATTATTGCTAGCCTTGCCGATAATATATATTTTTTTTAAATTTAAACATAAAGGATTTATGATACTAGGGGCATATATTTTTACTTCAATTTTAGCTACATACATATATCATGAAAGTAGTGGCATCATTACTTCTGACTATTCTTCATTAAAAGAAGATTATATAACTGTACATTCAATTAATACTGGATTATCAACTTTTATATTTGATCTAAATAACAATTATTATATTGGAAATTTAATTTTTAATCCAATAAGAGCAATACAGTACTTTTACGATCAAATGAGAACATTAGCTTTTTATAATGTAAATAATAAAATTGATTTATATTATCTATCGAATATTATAATTAACTTATACATTTTATTTAATATTAAAATATTATATAAAATTATTATTAGTTATAAGCATTATGTTTATACACCATTAGGTATAATAGTCTATTTACTAATTTCTATGTTTTTAATTGTTCTTATGAGTCCAATTATTCAGGCAAGATATTTAGCCCCTATGCTTTACCCTATTCTAATACTTATTATTTATTCAAAAAAAAATCTAAGCAATAATTAATTTATGATCATCGGAATACCTATATTTAATTTAGCTGGTGGTGGCATGCACCATTTATTACAAATATTAAAATCTGCTAACCCTAAAAAAGATGGTTTCTCTAAAATTATTATTTGGGGAAATTCAAGCAGCTTAGATTTAATTCAGAATGAGGATTGGATTATTAAAAAAAACTCATTCCTTCTAGAGTATAATATTTTAGTAAAATACCTATGGCAAAGGTTTATTTTAAAATATGAATGTATTAAGCATGATATACAAATACTATTTATCCCAGGACAAATATATACTGGCAATTTTGAGCCTTTTGTATGCATTTCGCAGAACGCCTTACCATTTGAGAAATCAGAATATGATTTATATAAATATAATTTATTTTATTTTAAATTATTAATAATACGCTATTTACAAATAAAAACTTTTAAAAATTCTAAAGGAATAATTTTTATTTCAGATTATGGAAAAAAATTAGTTGAAAGATTTTATAATTTTAAAAATAAATCTTATAAAATCATACCTCATGGTATTGATAAAAGATTTTATCAAGAGCCTAAAACTCAACTAAAAATTTCAAAATACTCTAAGGGCAATGAATTAAAAATTATATATATTTCTACAATTGATTATTATAAGCATCAAGATAAAGTGGTAGAGGTTGTTGCGGCTATTATTAATGAGGGGCTTCATATCTCTCTGGATTTATATGGAGCATACTATAAGCCTGCATATCGAAAATTAATAAAAAAACTAAATAAAATTGAAAAAAACAAATTAAAAATTAGCTACTTAGGTGAAATAAAGTTTAATGAAATGCATAAAATATATCATTCTGCAGATCTATTTTTATATGCTTCTTCTTGTGAAAATTTACCTCTTATTTTATTAGAAGCTATGGCATCAGGACTACCTATACTATCATCAAATAGTGAACCAATGTTTGAAGTATTAGGTCATTCAACTCCATTATTTAATCCAAGAGACATATTTGATATGAAACAAAAACTAAGTTTATTTCTTAATGATGAAATACTTAGGAGAGAGTCAGCGGTTAAAACTCACTTACTTAGTAAGAAATATAATTGGCAAGTATGTTCTAATGAAACATTTGCCTACTTGAAACTATTAATTTAATTTAGAAATATGAAGATATTAATCACAGGCAGTGAAGGTTTTATTGCAAAAAATTTAAAAATTAAACTAATTGAATATAAGTATAATGATATTTTTTTAGCACATAAGAAAACAAGCAAGTCTAACTTAATAAGTTATATAAAAAAAGCAGATTTTATTTTTCATCTCGCAGCTGTTAACAGAACTTCGAATGATAAAGATTTTTTAAATGTAAATTATAAATTAACTAAGTTTATTTGTGACCAGATTAAAACTTTAGGTAAAAAAGTACCAATTATTTTTACATCTACTATTCATATAAATAAAAATACGCTATATGCAAAATCGAAGAAAAAGGCGGAAAAATGCCTCATAGACTTTTCTAAAAAAAATAAATCTACTATTTTTATTTATAGACTTCCAAATGTTTATGGAAAGTGGGCAAAACCTAATTATAATTCAGTTGTATCTACATTCTGTTATAATATTGCAAATGATAAACCCATAAAAATATATGATGACAATGAAACTATTTCTTTAGTTCACATAGACTCTGTTATTGATAATTTTATTAAGAAATTAAAAATAAAAAAACAAAATACTTTTTTTGAAAAAGTAAAACCAGTTTATACAACAAAGATTAAATTAGTTGCAAACTATATCAAAAGCTTTAATGCTGAAAGATATCTAACTAATACAGTTTTTCTAGATACTAATTTAAAGAAGACACTCTACGGCACCTTTTGCTCTTATCTCCCTAAAACTAAATTTTCATATTTATTAAAAGAAAATATTGACTATAGAGGTGAATTTGTTGAAGTATTTAAAAATCAAGGTGGACAAATCTCGTATTTTACTGCTTTTCCAAATATTATTAGAGGTGAACATTATCATCATACAAAAGTTGAAAAATTTTTAGTTTTAGAGGGAAACGCAAAATTTTATTTTAAAAATATCATTACTAATGAGACAAAAACAATTAAAGCAAGTGGAATAAAACCAAAAGTAGTCTATTCTATTCCTGGCTGGGCACACTCAGTAGAAAATATTGGAAATAAAAAGATGATTGTTTCTCTGTGGGCAAGTGAGGTTTTTAATATAATGAAACCGGATACAATCTTTTATAGGCTTTAATAAATGGAAAAACTAAAAATTATTACAATACTTGGAACAAGACCTGAAATTATTAGGCTTTCACGAATTATGGCCATGCTAGATATTCATTTTGATCACAGAGTTGTTCATACAGGTCAAAATCATGATTATGAATTAAATGAAATCTTTTTTGAGGATATGAATATTAGGAAGCCTGATTTTTTCCTCGGAGCTGCTACTGGTTCTTTTGCAAGTACAATAGGCAAAATTATAACTGAAATTGATTTAATCTTAGAAAAAGAAGTGCCAGATGGCATATTAATTCTTGGTGATACTAATAGCAGTTTGTCAGCGATAGCTGCAAAGAAAAGAAAAATACCTATTTTTCATATGGAAGCAGGTAATAGGTGTTTTGATCAAAGAGTTCCAGAGGAAACTAATCGAAAAATAGTCGATCATATTGCTGACATTAATATGACGTACAGTAATTTAGCTAAAGATTATTTAATTAGAGAGGGATTTCCACCAGATCAAGTTATAAAAGTTGGAAGTCCAATGAAAGAAGTAATTAATTTTAATAAAAATAAAATTAACAGATCACTAATCTTAGAAAAATTAAATTTGAAAAAAAATAATTATTTTTTAGTAAGTGCGCATAGAGAAGAAAATATCGACTCTGACATAATGTTTAGAAATTTAATTGATATTTTAAACTATTTGGACAGTGAATATTCAGAAGAGGTGATCGTATCAACTCATCCAAGAACAAGAAAAAAAATTGATAAAATTGAGTCAAATATTTTAAATAAGAATATAAAATTTTTAAAACCAATAAATTTTTCTGACTATAATAAATTACAAATTGAATCAAAAGCTGTACTCTCAGATAGTGGAACTATTAATGAAGAGTCTTCAATACTGAATTTTAAAGCTCTGAATATTAGAGAGGCACATGAGCGACCTGAGTCTGTTGAGGAAACATCAACTATAATGACAGGGTTAAATCTGAATAGAGTCAAGCAAGGATTAAAAATTATTGATGATCAATTAACAGGGGATACTAGAAATTTTAATGAAGTAAATGATTATCAAAATATTAATATTTCTGAGAAAATTGCTCGAATAATTGTCAGTCACATTGATTTTATAAATAGAAAAGTTTGGCTAAAAAAATATTAGTTTTTTTACTTTGAATAATGAAAGTACTAATTTTAAATCAAGACTATTTTACCGACCTAAACGGGTATTTGATGAGTGGCATAGCTAGATTAATATTAGAAAAAAAATATAAAATAGACTATTTTTGTGCATTTAGACCTTCTCAAAAAAAAATTTTAATGGATAATATACTTAGCAATGTTCATGTTGTTAAAGTCAAAGTTCCCTTTTTAAATAGCTATAACAAGTTATTTAGGTTAATTGGTTTGCTAAAGTTTTCTTTTCACTGCTTATTTAGGAATTTATTTAACTCCCAAAAGTATGACATTGTAATTTGCTCTTCAAGCCATATTCCGTTATTAGGCTTAGTCGCATTAATTATTGCCAAAATTAATAAGTCAAAATTTATATATAAAATTGATGACGTATGGCCGGAGGCTGAGATGAATATGGAGAGTGTTTTCAGCAAAAAGCTTCTAAATGTATACAGACTTGTTGATAAGTATGTTTGCTATAAGGCTGATTATATAACCGTTTTATCAAATGATATGATTAATACTATTAACAAAAGGTTTTCTAAAAAACGAAGTAACATATTGATGATTCAAAACCTACCAAATGTTAATGAAGCTAAAATTTCGCTAGAAGATAATGATTTAAATTTACCTATTAAAAATAAAGACACTTTTAGAATTATATTCACGGGTAATATAGGTATTAAGCAGGGATTAGAGTCTTTAATAGATGCAATGCATTTGTTAAATTCACAAAGTCAAGTACAGTTAATTATTCTTGGCAAAGGAGCCGAGTTATATAAAATTAAACAAAGAGCCGCTGATTTAATTGATCGTTCTATTATTTTTCTACCTTATTCAAACAATTACACTTATATATCTAAACTAATTGATAGTTCAGACCTTGGAGTAGTTTCATTAAAAAAAGGTGTTGAAAAGACAGCTTTTCCAAGTAAATTATTTAGTTATCTTGATAGCAATTGCCCAATTTTATGTATTGCTGAATCAGATTCAGATCTTTCAAGAATAGTAAATGAAAATAATATTGGCATACATGTGGATCAAGATAATCCATTGGTTCTAAAAGAGACTATTTTAAATTTATCTAGAAATAGTTCATTAAAAAATAATCTAAGAAATGATATTCAAATTTTTAAAGACGATTTTTTTTCTACTAAAAATATATTAAGTAAATGGGATAAAATAATATAATATATTTTTTATTTATAAGGTTATGTCTAAAAATATTCTAATAACAGGGGGAGCAGGATATATCGGAAGCCATATATACTTATCTTTGTTCAGAAATAATTATAACCCAATTATCTTAGATAATTTCAGCAGAAGTAATTTAAATACTATCAATTGCTTAGAATTGATTACAAAATCAAAAGTCAAATATAAAAATGAAGATGTCAGGAATAAAAAAGAGGTTATAGAATTAATTAATAAAAATAAAATTGAAGCCATAATTCATCTTGCCGCTTTCAAATCTATTGAAGAATCAACTAAAAAACCTGAACTATACTACAATAATAATGTGCTTGGATTACGAAGTTTACTAGACTCATTGGAAAATACGGATTGTAGAAATATAGTCTTCAGCAGCAGTGCCTCAGTATATATAGATGATAATAATCACAATAGATTATTTCAAGAAGATGATAGTCTTAGCTTCAAAAATCCATATGCAAAATCAAAACTAGAATGTGAGATGCTAATTCAGGAATATTCTGCAAGACATAAAGTTGATTATTCAATACTTCGATATTTTAATCCAGCTGGTTCAGATAGTAGTAATATGATTGGAGAGTTTTCAAATATTAATTCTGCAAATTTATTTCCAAATATTGCAAGAGTTGCAACAAATAAGAATAAATATCTTAAAGTTTTTGGGAATGATTACGATACAAATGATGGTTTCGCAATCAGAGATTACATTCATATAACAGACTTATCTGAGGGACATATTTCAGCATTAGAGTTTCTACTCGACAATAAAAAATGTGAAATTTTTAATCTTGGCTCAGGTATAGGTTATAGCGTAATGCAGGTAATAAAAAAATATGAAAGCATATTGAATAAAAATATAAATATTAAGTTCTATCCGAGAAGAAATGGAGATTCGGCAAGTGTTCTAGCAGATATTTCAAAAGCTAAAAATATATTAAACTGGCAACCAAAAAAAAATTTAACTGATATGTGTTTATCTAGTTGGCTCTGGGAGTGCAAAAGTGATAGTTAAAAATTATTTTTACTTAGTTTTCTTATATGATTAAATAAAAATAAGTATATTAAAAGATAGATTGAACAAAAAACTAAAAAAATGATAAAGTCGCTTAAAACTAGACTTAATCTATCTCGAGCCACTATCATAATAAATACTGATAAAATAATTACAAATGATGATAGAGAATTGATATGATTTTGAGATAATTTACTTGTAAATTTAGCATTTCTTAAAGTAAAAAATACAAATTGGTGCAAGTGAAGATTGTCTGGTTTCATTGGATTAGATGCATTTAAAACTAGCCTTCTGAAAACTGTTAGCATACCTTCCATTGCTGGATAGAAAATTACACATGCAACTGCACTTGCACTAAGTATTCCTTGATTACAAATAAAAATACTTATGGATGCAATTAAAGTGCCTAAAAAATAAGAGCCTCCATCTCCTGACAAAATTCTACCATATAAAAAATTAAAATAAAAAAAAATTAAAGAGATAGCTGCAATACCTGTAGTTAATAAATAAAGTTCATTCAACTGATTATATGAATAAAATGAAAAAGTAATTAATATTAAGGATGATATGCCAAGCAATAGACCATTAAGGCCATCTATAAAATTAAATCCATTAATTAAAATTAAAAGTCCAAAAATAGAAAAAATTAATGAACTTAAAAAAAAATTATTAAATAGAAAATTTAACAAATAATTGTCAAACGAGTTTATAGTTAATTGCTGAATATAAATAGTAAATGATATTGCAAAAAGTAAAATTGTTATTCTTATAATTGAAGATATATTTTTCTTAATGTCTTCTATTAATCCTATTATTAAAAATAAATATGAAAAAATTAGAAGATCTTTTATATTTTTTTCCTCAATGAAGTAAAGCAATATTATGCCAGAGAAAAAAATTATTCCTCCTAATCTTGTTACCTCACCAGTATGAATTTTACGTAGCTCATGTGACTCATATTCTTTACCAATACTAAATAATTTTAAGGCTCTTGCGACTATTAAATATAGTAATAATGTACAAATAGATATATATGTATAAATCATTATAATAAATTATTATAATTAATATATTAAATTTATTTTTATGTATAAAGTTAATTTTTTAAATATAATTAAATAAATGTTTCTGAGTCTATGAGTGCTAAACAAGAAGATTTGCAACTATATCCTAATCCCATAAAAGAATATAATTTATTTGATATAATTTATATTTTGTGGTTGAAAAAAATAACTATCTGTTGCTTTTTAGTTATTTCTTTACTTGTTACTTATATTTATTTATCAACAAAACCAATCTACAATAAATTTTCAATAAATTATGAAGTATCAAAAGATTTTCATACAAGCTTGACGAGTTCTACAATAAATACTTTGGATACAATCAAATATACTGCAGATGATTTTGCAAATTTATTAAAAAATAAACTGAATGATGAAGCTTCTGTTTCAAAAGCGATTAATGAAAATAGTGATATTATTGACTTTATAAAATATCAACAGATTGACGATATTTCTAATTTGTTTTCCATAACTACTGATGAATTGAATGTATACGAGGTCAGTTTTATTATTACCAATAATCAAAGAGATAACACTAGATCAAATAATAGAAATCAATTCAAAAAGTTATCTGAAAAAGAATTTCTAATATACATGATAAATTTTTTAAATAAAGAAGTGAATTATGATTTTTCTAAAAATTTAAAAAGAAAAATAAATTCAATTAACGATCAAATTCTCTATCTTAGGGATGATCTAAATAAAAGTATTGATAGGCAAATTAAAATTATAGAAAACGAATCTAGTATTAATAATATTAAATTAAATCAACAATTAGAAGAACATAGAAATTCACTTGATTATTCAAAGCAAAAAGAAATAAGAAAAATACAAGATGCAATTAAAATGGCCACCCACATAAACTTAATAAATCCAATGTTTCTTGACGATTTCCAAAATGAGTCCAGTTTTTATACTCAAGACGAAATGCCTCTATTTTTACTTGGATCAGATGTACTCAAAGTGATGCTTGAGGAAACCAAGGATAAGGATCTATTTTTTTTTGATAATGAAGAACGCTCTAATGCCAAGTACATAAATTTAAAAAACCAAATTGATAAAATAAATATCTCTAAAAATGAGCAGATAGATCTAATAAAACTATCATCAAATGAAATTTATATTGATGAAATTGAGTTACTAAAACAGACAAAAGTAAATTTAACTAGAGCTATTAATGAAATTAATGAATTACAGAGTAGCCCATTTATTACTATATATAAAAAAGTTCAAACAGATTCATTTAAAACAAATTTTTTACGAACTTACATTTTAGCCACTCTTTTTGGTTTCTTAATTGGTTGCTTATATATATTTGTTCTACCAGAAATAAAATTAAGAAATGAATCTTCATCTTCCTAAAAATATCTAATTTTTTTAAAAATGGTTGATAAATTAGATAATAAAAATGCTAAGTTAATTTATGTCTCTAGCTTACTTGTTTATCTAATTCCCTTATCTTTACTTACAGGTCCTTTTTTGCCAGACTTATTCGTATGTTTAGTGGCAATAGCATTTTTGTATATCTCAATTAGTGAAAAAAATTATAAATATTTCAAAAATAGATATTTTTATTTTCTTATTATATTTTACTTTTATCTTTTGATTTCAAGCTTGATGTCAACTGATATAGTTGACTCTCTAAAATCATGTTTTTTTTATTTTCGCTTCATTATATTTTCGTTAGCAGTATGGCACTTAATAGAAAGTAACAAGAATTTTATTAAAACTTTTACCATAAGTTTATTGATAGTTTTTTTATTTGCTATTGTTGAAGGCTCTTTTCAATATATGAATGGTACAAATTTGATAGGTTATGTACCTGCGGCAGCAAATAGACTTATGCTACCTTTGGATGATAAATTAATTTTAGGTGGTTTTTTATCAAGATTATTTCCATTGTTGATTGCACTTTTAATTTTTAAACTTAAAAACAGCAAACTATATTTATTTTTTTATGCATTAATATTTATTTGTATTGATGTCTTAACTTACTTATCTGGCGAAAGGACTGCATTATTTCTACTTTTACTGTCATCAGTTCTGATAGTAACTTTATTAACAAATTTCAAACTATTCAGAATAATTTGTATAATTTTATCATTATCAATAATTGCTATTTTATCATTACTTAATCCTGAAATAAGGAAAAGAAATATTGATTATACTATTAATCAATTTCAAGAGAAAATCACATCTACAAATAGTGAAGATAAAATAAATATTCCCAATCAAAAAATTTTATTTTTCTCTGTTCAGCATGATATACATTTCCGAACGGCCTATAGAATATTTATAGATAATCCTCTAACAGGTGCAGGCCCTGGTCAGTTTGAGAATCTATGTTCCAAAGATATCTATCATATCGAATATGTAAATCATGAAGGTAAAATTTCCTCATCATGCTCAACACATCCACACAACACTTATATTCAGATTATAGCAGAGACAGGAGTAATTGGATTACTCTTTATTTTATTATTAGGTTTTTACCTTTGTTTTAAATTACTCAATCATATTTATAATAACTTTTTTAATAAACGTGAGATATTTAATGATTTTCAAGTATGTTTGGTAGTTTGCTTCATACTGACCTTGTGGCCACTGATACCATCACAAAATTTTTTTAATAATTGGATAAATATAATATATTATTTACCTGTTGGGTTTTATTTGCATTCTATATATAGTAAAAATTCCTTAAGAAATTAATAAAATATGTGGAAAGAAAAAAAATCTAAAATTCATGGAACTGGTATAATTGCAACTCAGGAAATAAAAAAAGGAACAAAAATTATACAGTATATTGGTGAAAAAATTTCAAAAAAAGAAGGTGATAAAAGGTCTGCAGAAAGAATAAAGAAATTTTTAAATAAAAAAAATGAGGGTTCTGTCTATATATTCGAGCTCAATGGCAAATATGATATAGATGGTTCACCTCTTTATAATAAGGCGCGATATATTAATCACTCTTGCGATCCTAATTGTGAGGTTGATATAATTAACAATGAAATATGGATTATTTCCATTAAGAAAATAGAAAAAGGAAGTGAGTTAAATTATGACTATGGTTATCCTTTTGATAAAGATGATTTCATGGACCACACTTGTAGATGTGGATCAAAAAAATGTATTGGATATATAATTTCACAAGATGATTGGCAAAAACTTGAAAAATTTAAAAAAAATTTTAAAAATGAAAAAAAATCTTGAACTTGACTTATCTATTTTAAGTAAAAATAAACTTCGTTCCTTAAGTATTTTATGTATTGGAGATTTAATGCTTGATCGCTTCATATATGGTAAAGTAGACAGGCTATCCCCAGAAGCACCAATACCAATTTTTTTACCTAATAGGGAAAGGTTTTCATTAGGAGGAGTAGGCAATGTTGCCAAAAATTTAAGTGATGTTGGTGCAAAGTGTTCATTGCTTTCAATTGTTGGAACAGATCAAATTTCAAATAAAATCAAGAGTTTAGTGTTAAAAGAAAGGAACATAACCTCGGAGATTATATCATATAAAGATTATGTTTCACCTCTTAAGACCAGATATGTAAAAAACTCAAAGCACTTATTGCGAGTTGATAAAGAAAAAAAAAGTTTTAAAAAAAATAGTAAGCTGAAATTAAAGATTACTGATTGTTTAATAAAAAATATTAAAAAATGTAATTTAATTATTCTCTCAGATTACAATAAGGGTTTTCTTGATAAACATCTTATAAAAGAAGTTATTAAACTAGGGAAAAAATATAATAAGACTATAATTGCAGATCCAAAAAAATTAGATTTTGCTTATTATTCTGGTGTTGATGTCTTAACTCCAAACCAAAAAGAAATTTCAGACGCAGCAAAAATAAATTTAAATTCTGAAAAAGATATAATCTCATATGCAAGAAAAATTATAAATAATTTTAAAATAAAAGAAATTTTAGTTACAAGATCTAATAAAGGAATGCTATTAATTGGAGCAAATTATATAAAAAAAATTCAAGCAACCTCGAAGAATGTTATAGATGTTACTGGAGCAGGAGATACTGTTATAAGTATTTTTTCATTGATGAAAGCACTTGGTATAAGTTCGAAAGATTCTTCCCGTATAGCCAACGCCGCAGCTGGGATTTCTATAGAAAAATCTGGAACAGCAACTTTAAAATACAAGGAACTGATTTCAATTATATGAATAAGAAAAAAACATATAATATTAATAATTTAATTTTTTATATAAAAAAACTAAGAGAAGAGAATTTAATTATAGGTTTCACAAATGGTTGCTTTGACCTATTGCACCAAGGTCATTTATCGCTTTTATCACAAGCTAAGCAAAAGTGTGATTTCTTAATTGTTGGATTAAATTCAGATTCATCTGTCAGAAATCTAAAAGGTTATGATAGACCTATTGATAATGAAAAAATCAGAATAAACAAATTATCAGCCATAAAAGATGTCGATGCACTGATAATATTTGGAGAAGAAACACCACTTAAAGTAATTAATAAACTATTACCAAACATTTTATTTAAAGGAAGTGATTATAAGAACAAAGAAGTGGTCGGTTCTGTAAGTGTAATAGAAAATGGTGGTAAAGTTGAATTTATTGAAATTTTAGAGGGCTTCAGTACCACAAATATAATTAAGAATTCTAGTATTTAGTTCTGAATACATTTAAGATTTATATTATGAAATTAATCAAAAAAACACTAAGTGAAATTTCTAACAATTTTAATATTCTAGGGGAAAAATCTGTTCCTCAGATTGAAGAAGCCGCAAAAATAATGATTAAAAGTCTGAAGAATGGTGGAAAAATAATGTTGTGTGGCAACGGTGGCTCAGCATCTGATGCACAACATCTCTCAGCTGAATTAGTTGGAAGATATAGAAAAACTAGGCGGCCACTTGCCTCTGTAGCGCTCACAACCGATACATCAATAATTACTGCAATTAGTAATGATTTTTCATTTGATTATATATTTTCCAAACAAGTTGAAGCTATTGGTAAAGAAGGTGATGTTCTTTATGCTATCTCAACTAGTAGTACTAGTAAAAATGTTATAAATGCTTTGAAAGTTGCAAAAAAATTAAAAATTAAAACACTAGGAGTTACAGGTAAAGATGATAGTGGTTTTAAAGAGATATGTGACAATATAATAAGTGTACCTGCATCACGACCAGATAGAATTCAAGAAATGCATATTGCTGTAGGTCAAATTCTTTGTGAGATTCTAGAGGAAGAATTATGTTAAAGCCATCAGCATTTATTGAAAGAAATGGTATAATTAATAAGGAAAAAAATTTGTTTTTAAGATTGAAGATTTTGAACATTTAGAATCAACATAAAGTGTTAAATTTTTGAATAAAGATAACTATTATGTTTTTGATAATAAAATTTACTAGAGTTTATTCAAAATCAAAAAAATTTAGTTGTTTATTTTAAAGAATAAATTTTTGTAAATGAATGTTTTATTTGTTTCTTCTCAGCTTTATCAATTTGCTCTTGCCTGACTAGTGACGAAATTATTTTTCTATTACTTTTATCATTAATACAATATTTACAATAAGCTCCTTTTACATAAGATTTAAGTTTCATATCTTCTTTGGTAATTGGATGTCGACAGCCATAACATTGATCGTGAGAACCTTTATTTAAATATTTATTGACAGAAACTCTATTATCAAAAACAAAACATTCTCCTTTCCAAGTGTTTGTCTTTTTATTTTTTTTATGTTCTAAATAATTTAGAATTCCGCCATCTAGTTGACAAACATCTTTAAAGCCATTTTTAATTAAATATGATGAAGCTTTCTCGCATCTGATACCACCGGTACAAAACATTGCAATAGGTTGTTTTTTATCGACATTCAAATTTTTAATGTAACTTGGAAAATCTCTAAATGATTTAGTTCTAGGATTAGATGCATTTTTAAACGTTCCAATACTTACTTCATACTCATTTCTAGTGTCAATTATTATATAATTTTTGTCATTAATAATTTTATCCCAATTTTTTGGTTGAATATATTTGCCAGCTTTTTTTCCAGGTTTAATTGATTTATCACCAATAGTAACAATTTCTTTTTTTAGTCGTATTTTCAAACGGTAAAAAGGTACAAATTGATTTTTAGATATTTTAATAGAAAATTTTTTTATTTTTAATATTTTTTTTATAAAAGCAATAAGTGAATCTAAATTTTTTTCTGTTCCCGATACAGTTCCATTAATTCCTTCATTTGCAATTAAAATAGTTCCAAATAGCTTTTTTTCTTTAGTAAAGTTGTTCAATTTATATTTTATATCACTAATACTTTCTAAATCCTTAAATCTATAAAAAGTATAAATATATATTTTTTCTTCGTGCATATTAATATTCTACAGGTATTGGGTCTAGTGATCGCCAAAGGTACCATGTAGCTATTGATCTATATGGTTTCCATTTGTTACCTATTTTTAAAACTTTATCTTTATTGATCGGGTATTTTAAATTATAAATTTTACATATACCTCTAATCATTCCTATATCATCAAGAGGAAAAATATCAGCTCTACATAAATTGAATATTAAAAACATTTCTGCTGTCCATCTACCTATACCTTTGATTTGTATTAAATCTTGTATTATTTCTTCATCATGCATTTTATTCCACAAATTAATTTTAATTTTATATTCAAGAAATGCTTCAGAGAGATTTTTTAAATATTGTACTTTTTGTCGTGATAGTCCTACTGACTTAAGCGAGCTTGAATGTATTTTTTTAATATTTATTGGATTTACTTTTTTTATTTTAATCTCAAGCTTATCCCACACAGATTGCGCGGCTTTTACAGATATTTGTTGTCCAACTATTGATCTTGCTAATGTTAAAAATGGATCAGCTTTAGTATATAAAAAATCTTTTGGGTAGGACTTAATTAAGTTACCTAGTTTTTTATCCTTTTTTATAAGATAGT
>MDTB01056744.1_pt1 | contig 36246 bp, 25 predicted proteins | sample 811161 | NCBI WGS metagenome assembly MDTB01 (sample SAMN05326650, study PRJNA326480) | marine metagenome | isolation source: seawater | place: Mediterranean Sea | collected 2009 | reverse complement strand
TTACCGATAGGTAGCAATAACTGAGCCAGAATACTGGCGTCAATAAGCGCACTTATTGTGCAAAAACGCACATATATAGGGGTTCGGGGGCTTGGAGCGCACCAGGCCAGTGCGCTCTAGATCACTGATTGACGTTAACAAGGTTCCCACTCAGCACGCGTTTACTTCCTTCTGAAAACCTTATCCTTTGCCTTCCCTTTACCTATCGGTTTCCATCTGTCATAAACCATTGAAAATAAACTTTTTTAATGACTACAGCGGAATGGGTTGAGGCATAGCTTTAGAGAATGAGGATTGAAATCTCATTGCAGCTTGCGAGTTTGTCCCACGTTAGTCGTTGGGCATTTGCACACTATTCACCGAGAATCATCTAGGGCGAACTATCGAGTTTTCGTTGAAAAAGTAGCTACTGGAGGCTACCATATGTGGCATGAAGTCTGTTGGCATAAAAGTATTGAAAAACAAGCTCAGCGAATATGTTCGCCTGGCCTCAGCGGGTGAAACGATTCTGATTAGCGATCGCGATCAGGTGGTCGCCGAACTCACAGCGCCCAGGGAGGAAAGGAGTCCGCTTATGGCTGATGCAATGTTGGCAGATGCGGTGCGGCAGGGCTGGCTCAGACCACCTGTATTCTCCGGGTCGGACGATTTGCCAGTCACCAAACCTGTCATGAAGCTTGAAGAGTTGCTCGTCGATCTGGATGGTGACAGGGGAGATCGTTGATCTACCTTGACACATCGGTGGTACTGGCTCAGCTGCTCGCTGAGGACAAGAAACCTCCGCAGTGGCTATGGGATGAAACGCTGATTTCAAGTCGGTTGCTCGAGTATGAGGTGTGGACGAGAGTAAACGTTCGTGGACTGGCAGACTCTCATGGTGAAGCTGCGAGAGAGCTGGTTGCGAGGATTGCGTTGCTAGAGCTGTCACCTCCAGTTCTTGAAAGAGTACTTGAACCATTCCACGCACCCGTTCGAACGTTGGATGCCATTCACCTTGCTTCGATTGATTTTCTTATCCAGCGTCGTCAGCATGTTGGCCTGGCAACCTATGATCACCGCATGTTAAGTGTGGCCGAGGGTATGATGATCGAAACAATCTATCTGGGATGAGTTTACGATTAAATTATTGGTAAACCCTCAGCATACCAGGCAAGCAATCCGCCTTTTACGTTAGCAACTTCAGTAAATCCTTCGTTGCGAAGGATATTAAAGGCCATAACCGAGCGACGTCCGGAGCGGCATAGGTTCATTACAGGCTTGTCACGCGGGATTTCATCCATGCGTTCTCTTAATTCATCAAGCGGGATCCTCTGAGCCGAATCAACACGCGCTGGTTCCTCGTCGGTCTCCACCTGGGTTCGCACATCCAACACATGCACACGATTCAGGTTGGCAGCGACCCACTGTGGCGGGATCTCCAGTATGCCTGGGTAGGTAGTGGTTACAGGGGCCCATTCTGGTGCCTGTGGCTCGTCGTCTGGCTTACCGAGTTTGAGATTAGCAGGAACGGCGATATCGATTTTTTTCGGATGCGGTAGCTGCATCTTTTCCAGAAACTCGACGAGGTCCGTTTCATTAGCGCAGCCACCGATTCTTGGGTTTAGTCTTTTCTCCTCGCCAATAGTACTCGCTGTACGACCGTCGTAGTCATGTCCTGGACACAGGGTGGTTTGATCCGGCAGAGAAAATAGCTGTTCGGTGATGGATCGATACAGCTGCGCAGCAGATCCACTTTGGAAGTCGGCGCGACCACAGCCTCGAATCAACAGGCAGTCACCGGTGAATACCATGGAGGGATCGGGTAGGAACAGGCTGATACAGCCGTCGGTGTGTCCTGGCGTCGCGAATACTTCGAGACTGAATTGACCAAACGCCACCTTATCAGTGTGTGCCAAAGACAGGTCCAGACCCTGTATTTCACTGGCGGCTGAGGCGGCGATTTTACATCCTGTTTGCTTTCGTAGGAGCCACGCGGCGGTAACATGATCGGCGTGGCAATGGGTCTCTATCGCGTAACGCAATTCGATCTCGAGTTCGTTCACTAGCGCGAGATCGCGCTCGTGTCGTTCGTAAACCGAATCGATGATCATCCCTTTCCGGGAAACTGCATCGGCAAGTACATAGGTGAATGTGCCCGACTCGATATCGTAGAGTTGCCTGTAGATCAAATCCATATTGTTTGCAGCTCGACCGCGAGCTGTGATTATTTCCCTATACTGCCATAGCCCTCACAGGCCTGTGAGGTGTCCAGCCCTGGATCACCAGTGCAACCGGAGATATCGAATCTGTCCGGTGTCATCATTCTCCTAACTGGTGGTCTGGTCAGCGCCTTGCGGCCGGCTACATTTGGCGCTTTTTCGAAGGATAGGCTCGCGGTGTATTCCATCCCCTCAATTGCGACCGGTTTGCCGTCTACGAATCTTGGCGTATACCTGAATCCCTTGACCATCGTAAGGGCCGCTTCGTCCAGCAGTGCCTGATCGGAGTCAGCAACGACAGGGTTTCTTACAAAACCCTGCTCATCTACTGTGAAAGTGAGCGTCACGTCTCCGCTCATACCTTTATTGACCATCTCAGCGGGAAAATCAGTCTTAAAAACGGGTGTATTAGACCAATACTGGTGTGCACCCAGAACAAGCAGGTGCTCCGTCGCAGCGTCCGACCGCTCGAGCCTTTCATAGGTCTGGACCAATAGCTGCCTGACGGTTCGCTCAAGATCTCCTATGGATTCCCCGTCAGGGATTTTGAATGCGACCAGTGCACGCTCCAGATATCCAATGGCTTCTTCCTGTTGATTTTTAGCCATGGCCCACCGTGCCTTGTGGTAGGACATGAGGCCCAGCCGAAAGTCGTTGGGCTCGAGTCTCTCAACGTAGATCTCATAGGCCCTGTCAACGAATGGCTCGACCAGTCCACCACCCCCCCAGTTGAGCAGGAGCACCACGATGTCAAAGTTCTTTTGGGCCTCGACCAGCTTGTCTTCATAACCTCTGGCCAGGTCCGCCGCTTGGGTCAGAAGGTGCTGGGCTGTCTTAGGGTCCTTTGCAGCCCGAGCCTCTTCCATCACGATGGGTACAAGCGCTGGTGCGTCATCGCCATGGTGCTGCTCTAATATGCGGCGTTTGCCTTTCAGCGTCTTGCGGGCTTTCTTGTGGTCACCGGTATCGTTAAGCAATCTGGCATAGTTGAGCGCCAGATTTGCGGAGTTGGTATGAGACTTGCCAAATAGCTTTGTTCCGTACTTGTGAGCATCCTTTGCTGCGTCGAGTGCTAGTTTTGTTTCATTCGCGCTGATGTGCTGCTGATAAGCTGCGTAGGCGCGTTTGAAATTGTCCTCATCGTTTGCTGCTGCGTTTGTAGCTGAAAAGCACAGGATTAGTGCCAACAACGATGTTTTCATCAGGTTTGTATTCATGGTTTGCCCCGGGTTGTCTGCGCTATATTTTATAGGAAATACAAGTCCTTTTGCTAAAGGACTTGGCAACCGCGTAAACTCAGACTTTACCCTTTGGTATCAGTTCATGCGCCCAATTCTTTGCTTCTTGCTTGTGCTTGTTACTGGTTGTGGAAGCTCTACGCCCCTTCCGGATGCAGGGCCCGGGTTTTCCTTCGTAAGCTCGCTTAAATTTACCTCTGGTCACGGCTGGCCTTTACAGCCCATGCGAGTCAGATTGACGGCAAGGTGTGATGGTCCGTGGGAAGTTGGCAGCTTGCGTATCATGCAGGGCGAGATTCCACCGGGAATTCTATTTGATGGAGAAGAGTTTTCCGGTTCGCCGCGTCAGGGTGGTAATTGGCTCGTCCAGGTACGGGTTGTCGATCCCGCTTGTAACGGTGCCATTTACGACGACAGGGACGTATGGATCAGCTTCAGTATCAAAGGTAGTAATAAGAGGATTTTCTGAGTTCGCAACTCATAGGTGGATCCAACCTCTAAACCGCCGAATGTCTTGATCGCACCCACCAGGCCACCGCACGATCACGTTTTCTGCTTTAGAATTTTTACCGGGTTCCTGTATATGAGGCGCAAAAAAAAAGCGCACCCTTGTGGGGTGCGCTTTTCTAAAATTTCAGGATCCTCGTTAAAAGACCCTTTGGTCATTTACAACTGGTAGTTGAAGGTAAGACCAATTCGACGTTCGTCAGTGACCGTTCCTTGAATAGGCGCGGTTACACCGTTGCCGTCACGTGGTGAATAGCTCTGTACCTGTACCGTATCAAGCACGTTGGTTATCCAGAAAGATGCTGAATAGGTGCCAGACGGTGAGGTCCAGTTGGAACGAACATCCCATCGCGTGTAGTCAGGAATCGCATAGATGTCCAGATTTGCTTCATCCGGATACATCTGATCGCGCCAGCTCATGATAGTCAGTACATCCAGCGTACCCCAATCAGGATCGATCGGTACATCGTACGTCAGTGTGGCCGAGAGTTTTTGCTCTGGCTGCATACGTAGCGAGTTACCGGCGAAGTTACTGAGGCCAGTGGTGACAAACTGTCTTGGCTCACCGGTCGCTGGATCGATAATAACGTTACCAGCGGAATCGTTCAGTGTAGTCGTTGTCGCTTCGAAGTTTACACCCTGAGGCGTACAGCAGTAATTGGTCGTGAAGTCACCGAAACTGGAGTTCATCAGCTCGAAGAAACCACGCAGTACTAGGCGATCATTGATCTGCCAGGCACCCTGGAGTTCAATACCGGAGACCTCGGTGCCGTCAATGGCATTAGTTTCACCAATAAACGCTGAGGTGTTGCCAGGGAAGACCAGTTCTGCTGGAGTACGCAGTCGCTGTGACTGAACCCAGAAGGCTTCGAAGTCCTGGTAGTAGGCGCTGAGTTCCACCTGTACCGCGTTATCGAAGAACAGACCTTTCATACCGGTTTCATAGTTGATCATGATTTCCGGATCAAACGCGAAACCCAATTGGTTCCCGAATCCTGCGAAACCACCAGCACGATAGCCCCTGGAGATTCGGCCATAGTACATGGCGTTATCAGAAGGGGTGTATTCAACACCGACATTCCAGGTGGTTTCCGTCCAGGTGACTACTTTGGAGTCAGCCAGTGTTCGGTCATCAGGAATGAAGTTACCGTCGGCATCCCGGTTCTGGCCGATATACCCACAACACGGTGACTGGATATTCTTGTTACGGAAGATACCGTTGACAACATTGATCACGGTGCCGTCTGCCAGCGTGGACTGACCAGATGACGTAAAGTCATTCTGATTGTGCTCTTTGTGGTCGTCGTTGTAACGGACACCTGCAAACACCTTCCACTCGTCGCTCAGCACATACTCCACGTTGCCATAGAAGGCAGCCTGCTCATATTCCACGTTGCCATAGAAGGCACCGACAACGCCGCTACCATTCACATGGGTTCCACCGTTGCTGACGTCACTGTGGAACGCGGTACTGTTACTGCCATAGCATCCTGTAACCCAGATAGGTGCAAGAAAGTGCGAAGCGCTACTTGGGTCCAGGGTATCGGCGATCACGTCCCCACCCTGCTCCTGTTCGCATCGGGCCGTCGTATCCTGGTAGAAAGTGGGATTGTTCAGACCACTAGTACCTGTTTCTACGCCATTGAAAATATCCCTATACACATACGGCTCGTCACCCTCGATGAGGGTATAGCCAAGCGTGTAGTTCAGCGGGCCATCGTTATTGGAGACCAGTCTGATCTCATGGCTCTGCTGATCGGAAGTACGCAGATAGTTGGTAACTGAATCAGCATAAGCGCCATTACCTGCTCCATCCAGCGCACAGCGGGGATGTGTTTGCCCTTCTGTGAGTTCACCGGAAAGAACGCGAGGATGGATTGCCGAGCAAACACCACCGCCCTGACGGTTGGTCAGATCCGGGTCGGTGTTTTCGTCCGTCCTGGTATCCCTGTCGCCATAAAAATAGGTGAGGTCATGGTTATCGTTGAGCGCAAATATCGCCTCTATAGAAAGCGTTTCCTGTGAGTTGTCCTGGCCGACCGGTGCGTTGGTCTGTGTTAGGAGTTTCAGGTGTTTGCCTTCACATACGACGGGGAGACCCGGATCACGGGTACCATCGGTGTTGAATCCCGGGCAGTCCTGGATTGCAGGCGACTGACCCAGACCGAAGGTTGGATTCCTGTAGTAGACGATGTTGCCGTTTGCATCTGTGATACAGAAGATGTTTCCGTCTGCATCGCGGCTAGTTTCACATCGTCGCGTGCCGTCATTGTTGAGGAGAAATTCTTCCTCTGAATTACGCGCGCCAATGGTCAACGAGGTCATCTGAGTACCTGTGTCCTCAAGTTTTTTGTATCGCGCGGTAATATCCCAGCGATCATTGGTGAATCGTAATTGCGGTGAATACTGGAGACGATCCGGTTCACCTGCATCAGGACCAGAACCGAGGTTCTTGATGATGCCATCACCGGTCAGACGATTGACTGCCAGCCGGTAGGAGAAGGCGCTGTCACCGATAGGGCCGCCAAACGCAATGTTGACTTCCTGTGATGCCTGATCTGTAAATTCAGCGGTTGCTTTAAGATCCCACTCTTCAGTGGGCTTCTTGGTAACAAAGCTCAAGGAACCACCCATCGCGGTCTTACCGCCAGTAGTACCCTGTGGGCCTCGAGCGACCTCGATTCGTTCAACATCGAACAAACCTGCGTCAAGTCCGTAGGACATCGGATTGTAGATGCCGTCTACGTAGACAGCGACTGCCGAGTCCTGGAAAAAGTTGATGCGGCGGTCGTTAGCAACGCCTCGCATGACCAGGTGACCATCTTCGTTCTTACCTGCAGAACTGCGGACACCTTTTTGTAGACCGGGCACAAGCGTTTCCAGGTCATCCATGTTCTGGATGCCAAGTTGCTCGATCATTGTTCCGTTAAAGCCGGTAACCGTCATTGCACGGTCGAGCGTTGAGGTTTCACCTCGCTCACCCGTTACAACAATTTCTTCGATTGCCGCACTTTGTTCAGCGTCATCCGCTGAATAGGCTGGGATTCCCGTAAAGGTCAGTGCCAATCCCAATGACACGCTTGGAATGAATTTCTTCATATTTTGTTTCCCCAAAAGTAGCGTTTTAGGTAAATACTGTTTTTACCTCCGGAGGATATTGCCACCGTGTATACAAACTTTCACCCAAAAGTTAGGTTTTTTCACTTTTTCCTAAATATTTAACTTTTTTAACTAAAAAATTATATATATCAATAGATTATAGTTCGATTAACGGGATAGATATATCAAAATATGCTTATACGTCAGGAAAATGTGGGTGAAAGTTCATTATTTTGGGTGAACTCCGATAAATCGGCCGATTTAGGCGATTTTAGGCAGAATAAGAGCTATTCATGCTCAATCGTTAGCAGTTGGTCTGTGGTGACGCCTGACCGAACTGTTTCGCTTCCGTCGGGCCAGCGTACGACCAGATCGACCGATGTGGCGTCCCCAAGCCCGAAGTGCACCTCGGGAGGGTTCTGAGATACATAATTGTTACCAGCGCGAACTTCACGTACCTGTGCACCCTCAGCAGTTTCTGCGGTAACCCAGGCCCCGATCCCCCGCGTATTCTGCTCATTGCCGACCAGGTTCATACTTATATAGTGGTTGTCGTTGGTTGAATCGTTCCGATAGTAGACGAACTGTTCTTCATCATTGTTGGAAATGACAATGTCGATGTCGCCATCCCGTTCCGCATCGAAGCAGGCAACACCGCGTCCCTGGCCGTTATCTCCCAGGCCGACCATTGATGCCTGTTCTTCAAAAGTGCCGTCACCCTGGTTGTGAAAAAAGCGCACCTGGTCGGAAAACTCGCTGTCGCGGCCGATATCTGCTCCCGTTGTACCCCGCCAGCCGTTGACGTGAAAAAGATCCAGGTGACCGTCATTGTCGAAGTCTGCAAAGCAAGCGCCCCATCCCCATCCGCCATCAGCCACGCCTGCCTCGTCGGTGACGTCCTCGAAAGCGGCAGAACCAACATTTCTATAGAGTCGGTTTCCGAACTGGTCAGGTTGTTGCAGGATCGAGGTGACAAACCAGTCCATATCGCCGTCGTTGTCGTAGTCGCCGACAGCGGCGCCCATACCGGATTGATCGACGATGACATTGCGGTCGGTGACTCTGGTAAATGTGCTATCACCGTTGTTGACGAACACCTGACTGGTTTCGAAGTCAGCCGCCATGAGTAGGTCCACATCACCATCGTTATCGATGTCGCTTAAGTTCGGGGTGAAAGTTCGGTCGATTCCCAGACCGCTGGTCTGGTCAGTTTCAATTAGCGCTTCGGCGATACCTGATTCAATGCTAGCGCTGGTGAATGAGCCATCACCATTGTTACGCCAAAGGGTTTCCGTGTCGGCACGTTGGCTCGCGCCCCAGTGACTCAGAAACAGATCGAGGTCACCGTCGTTATCGTAGTCACTGAAGGTTGAAGATATCGTGTCGTCAACCGTGATATTGATTCCGCTGGAAGATGTTACGTTGACGAATAGTCCGTCTCGATTCTCAAACAGAAAATGCGGTTCTCGCTGGACGGCGCCGACGAAGAGATCGAGATCACCATCACCATCGTAGTCGCTGAAATTGGGTCCACTGCCACGGTGTAAAAAATCGAGCCCTGCGGCGCGTCCGATTTCAACGAAGCTGCCGTCGCCTTGATTCTCATAGAGGTGGTTTGGGTCGAAGTCGCCACCGGTTGCAAAGAGATCAATATCACCGTCTTCATCGTAGTCGGCTGCCGCGAGACCGCTCGCAAACTCCTCGATGAAATTGGATGCGCCTGTCGTTATGTCCCAGCGGCGGCTCAATCCTGAGTCTGCGGTGATATCAGTGAATGAGATCACCGGGCTATCGTCTGGCGGGTCTTCGTTCGTTGGGTCGATGGCCGGGGGCGCAGGCGTAGGCGAACTGCCGCCACCACCGCCGCCACATGCGGTCAGCACCAGTAGGCAGATGACCAGCAAGACCGGTTCGGAGCAAGATTTCCTTAGCACCTATATCCTTTAAGCGTAAGCGATTGGTAACGGACAGCCACCTTATGAGAAAAAAATACGCGGATCAATTTTATTCCGACCTAACTACTCCGGTAACCACTCAAAACTCATCATGTAGCCCATGAGGAATATCGGCGCGACTTCGTCTATCATTACCAGCTGAAGGACTGACCTCGATATATCTCAAGAGCAAAACATGACCACCCCATTTGATGGACTACGGGTAGTTGACCTGTCCAATCGCCTGTCTGGTGCGTTTGCGGCGCGCCTGTTTGGTGACTTCGGCGCCGACGTCATTCTTGTTGAAACCCCAGAGGGTCACCCGTTAAGACACGAACCACCTTTTTTGGACGATGAGAACGGTTTGGACCGAGGCGCCCTGCATGCTTATGTCAATTGGAATAAGCGTTCCTTAGTCACTAGCGGCGAAGATGAGTTATCAGCGCTGATTGCCAGCGCCGATGTACTGATCACGACTGCTGATCCATTGACCGAAGCACCTTCTTTAATCGCTGATGCGGTTCATCTCTGCATCACACCTCACGGGTTGAACAGTCCCCTGTCAGGTCAACCCGGTAATAATCTGACCACCAGTGCCAGAACGGGATGGTCGTTCATTAATGCGTACCGGGATGAACCACCGTTACAGATGCCACAGCAACAGGCGGGTTATGTTGGCGGCGTCACCGGGTTTATTTGTGCCGCGGCTGCCTTGCGAAGACGGGATCACGATGATGTCGCGGAACTGGTTGATGTCAGTGAGCTTGAAGCGTTTGCGCTAACGAATAACACCTGGGCGATTGCCGCGGTTTATGACGATCTTGGCGAAACCGCCGGCCCTGCCGGTCATCGACCGCGAGGTCGACCGGGTCCGCTGTGGGATGCCGCGGACGGTCGAATTAACTTTGGTATTGGTGATTTCCATAACTGGACCGAAGCCATGACGGTGTTGGGAGTGTCAGAGATTGGCGAGATTGAGGAGCTGATTCCGGACATAGGTCGTCACGCCAAGGACCTGCGATTTATTAACCAGGCTATCGCAGACAGCCTGCCCAAACTCGAACGCTGGCCCGTATTCCACCAATTGGCCCGGCTGCGTTGCATCTCGGGGGTAATGCAGAATGTGCATGAGGTTATTGATAACGAACAGTTGCGCGAACGTGAGTTTATTGTTGAAACCAGACTGGAAGATCGAACCGTACGGGCAGCAGGTGCGCCTGCGAAGCTGACGCCTTCACCCTGGCGGGTTAATCGACCTGCACCTTGCATTGACGAGCAAGGCGAAGAGATCAGAGGTGAGACCCGTCGAGAGAAACGTCAGGTAAATAGTCCGACTGATTCGCTGTCGAGTGACGAATTGGCGGCGGGACCTCTTGCGGGAATTCGTGTGTTGAGTTTCGGTCAGGCCTGGTCCGGGACTTTTTCTACAGAACTCCTGGCACTGCTAGGTGCGGACGTTGTGCAGATGGGGTCGTTAAAGCGACCGGACGTGTTTCGCCGTTTAAGGAGTCATATTCCTGCTGGCGTTGTCGATCACAGTAGAACGCAGTACCCACTTAATACCCAGGGCCATTATAACTCTGTGAATCTTCACAAACGGGAAGTGACGCTGGATCTGAATCAGGACAAAGGTGTTGAACTCCTATGGCAGCTGATTCCGAAGTTCGACATTATCGCGGATAACTTTCGACCAACGGTTCTGCCGCGTTGGGGCGTTACGCTGGAGAAACTGCATGAATTGCGACCCGGGATAATCTGGGCGTCGGTCTCTGGCTACGGCGAAACCGGTCCTTACTGGGATTACCCCGCAAATGGCGCGACCACTGAACCCATGTCCGGGCTTTCCTCATTACACGGCTACGAAGGCGACCCTGGAATGAATACTGCGGGCCTCTATCCTGATCCGGTGGCGGGTTATTTTCTGGTGGCAATGATTATGGCGGCTCTGGCGCACCGTGATAAAACCGGGGAACCACAACGGGTAGATTTATCAATGCTGGAAGCCATGGCTGCTGTCTGTGGAGACGCGATTGTGTCCTATGACGCGACTGGTCGCGTACCGGGACCCGGTGGGAATCACCATCCGCGTATTACGCCCCATAATAACTATCTGGCGGCAGATGGCGAATGGCTGGCGTTGGCGGCAGAAACTGAAGTCGCATGGCAGGCGCTCGCGAAACGTATTAACGACCCTCGATTGTCTGCGCCGGAATTCGCGACGATGGAAACCCGCAAGGCAAATGAAGCGGAACTGGATACGTTGATTGGACAGTGGTGTTCCACACAGGATGCAAATCAGGCGGAAAGAGAACTTGGTTCGATCGGTGTAACCGCTGCGCGGGTGAAGACCCTGTATGAGCTATACAGCCTACCGGATCCTGACTTGTCCGCAAATGGCTTTGTCTCTCAGATAGAGCACCCCGAAACCGGACTGACCTGGTTGCCGGGGAGACCATGGCGCTTTTCGGCCGCTGCCGGAACGCCAATAAGACCTTCTCCGTGTGTGGGTGAGCACAGTAAAGATGTGCTTATGGCGGAGTTAGGACTAACGGAATTAGAGTATCAGACATTGGTCGATGAGGGGGTTACTGGTACCCTTGACGACCTCAAAAGTTAAGCAGAAATATTCATTGGAGAACTCATGAGGTTTAAGTCACTGCTCATCGCAAATCGTGGTGAGATTGCCATACGCATAGCACGCGCGGCATCAGACCTTGGTATACCGACGGTCGCTGTATATTCGGAAGATGACAGTGCAAGCCTGCACACGCGGGTCGCAGATTCGGCGCATCAACTGGAAGGTAAAGGTGCTCGCGCTTATCTTGATATCGAGGGAATGGTGGCGGCTGCCAAGGCAAACGGTTGCGATGCAGTACACCCCGGTTATGGCTTTTTGTCAGAGCAGGGAGAATTCGCCCGCCGCTGCGGTGAAGAAGGTATTACCTTTATTGGCCCGAGCGTGGAACATCTGGAATTGTTCGGTGACAAGGCGCGTGCCCGTAAGGCAGCGATCGATGCTGATGTGCCAGTGTTAAGAGGGATTGATCGTGCTGTTTCCCTGGATGAGGCGAAGACATTTTTTGCTGAATCCGGTGGTTCAATGATTATCAAAGCACTCGCCGGCGGTGGTGGACGTGGTACCAGCGCAGTCACTGAAGAGAGCGAACTTGAAGCGACCTATGCACGTTGTCAGCGGGAAGCCAAGGGTGCATTTGGAATTGAAGATGTTTATGTAGAGGAGTTCGTTGAACAGGCAAGACATGTCGAGGTACAGATACTGGGCGATCTGCATGGTGGCGTTTCACATTTGTGGGAGCGCGAGTGCAGCATCCAGCGTCGCAATCAAAAGGTGATCGAGATCGCCCCGGCGCCTGGACTCGATGAACCCTTGCGTGATGACATCATTGCGGCAGCCGTTCGGTTTGCCGAAAAGGAAGGCTATAGCAGTCTCGGTACGTTCGAATTCCTGGTTGATGCGTCAGAGGATCCTGCCCAGCCCTTTGTTTTTATCGAGGCTAACGCACGATTGCAGGTCGAGCATACGGTGACCGAGGAGGTGACCGATGTTGATATCGTGCAAAGTCAGATTCGTCTTGCTGCCGGTGAAAAACTAAAGGCACTCGGTCTCGATAAACCCAACACGCCGCGTGGATATGCGATTCAAACCCGGGTCAATATGGAAACCTTTCGCGAGGATGGTGCCGTGCGACCGGCGAGCGGGACCTTTACTGCCTATGATGCGCCGAATGGCCCCGGCGTGCGTACCGATGGTTTTGGCTATGTGGGCTACAAAACCAGCACGGCATTCGATTCTCTTCTGGCCAAGGTAATTACGCATTCCGGTACCAGCGACTTTATGGTCGCAGTCAATCGCACCATTAGAGCCCTGTCAGAGTTTCGTATAGAGGGGGTTGGGAATAACATTTCTTTTATTCAGAATATTCTTGCCCATAAGGATTTTGTGAGCGCAGCTGTGCATACGCGTTGGGTTGACGAGCATATGTCGGAGTTGGTAATTCCGCCTAGAGATTTACGGCCGCGCTATGTTGAGGGAAGCGGTGTTGAAATAAAGGTAGAAGGTGGCGCGAGTCCGGTAGGAGCGGCAGACGGCTTTGCTGGCGCGCGAGTTGATACCAGTGATCCACTGGCGTTGTTCGATCACGATGCCAAGGTGAAATCAGAGCAGGCCGCGGCTGTGCAGGAGGATGATGCGCCAGAGGTTGCTGGTCCGGATGGTTCGGTTGGCATGAGTTCGCCCATTCAGGGAACCATTGTTTCCGTTGACGTGAAAGTCGGCGACGAGGTGCGTCAGGGTCAGACCGTCGCCCTGGTTGAGGCCATGAAGATGGAACACGTTATCGCATCAGACGTTGATGGCGTGGTGCGTGAGATCACAATGGGTATGGGTGACATTGTGCGGGATGGCTTTCCCATTGTGTTTATCGAAGAAGCAGAAGTTATCGGTGGTATCGTCGTAACCGAAGAGACTATTGATCCTGATTTCATTCGCCCTGATCTAGAGGAAAACATTAAGCGTCATTCCTATATCCTTGACGAGAATCGTCCTGAGGTCGTGGAGAAAAGGCGTGCTCGTGGTTATCGAATGCCACGAGAGAATATTAGCGAGTTGGTGGACGAAGGCTCATTCAAGGAGTACTGGCCGCTAATCGTCGCGTCACGATACAAGCGCCATGACGTTGAAACGCTGCGTAAAGAAACGCCTGCGGATGGGTTAATCGCCGGCACGGCCACCATCAATGCCGATCTCTTTGGCGAAGAAGCCGCCCGTGCCATGGTTGTGCACTATGACTATACGGTGCTGGCAGGTACCCAGGGTAAGAAGAACCATTACAAGCAGGATCGAATGTTTGAACTGGCGAAGCGTTATCGCATGCCGTTGGTGCTGTTTGGTGAAGGGGGAGGTGGCCGCCCTGGTGACGACGGAAATGGACCCTCTGTCGCGTTTGACGTGACTACATTCACTACCTTTTCACAGTTAAGTGGACTGGTTCCGCTGGTGTGCATCATTAACGGTCGCACCTTTGCCGGGAATACGGCACTGGTTGCCTGCTGCGACGTTATTATTGCGACAGAGAAAACCACGGTTGCGATGGGTGGTCCTGCAATGATTGAAGGTGGTGGTCTGGGAATTTATACACCGGAAGAGGTCGGACCCATGTCGTTCCAGGTGCCCAATGGGGTTGTCGACATCCTGGTAAAAGACGAGGAAGAAGCAGTCCAGGTAGGTAAGAAATATCTTTCCTACTTCCAGGGTCCCGTAAAGGAATGGGAAGCGCCGGATCAACGTTCTTTGCGACACGTGATACCAGAGAACCGGTTACGCCTGTACGATATGAGGGAGATTATCCACACCCTTGCCGATAAGGATTCTGTGCTGGAGATTCGCGAGAAATTCGGTATCGGTGTTATTACTGCATTTATCAGAGTGGAAGGTCGTCCCCTGGGGGTCATCGCTAATAATCCGCATCATTTAGCGGGCGCTATTGATTCTGACGGTGCAGATAAGGGCGCACGTTTTATGCAATTGTGTGATGCGTTTGATATCCCGATTCTGAGTCTCATGGACTGCCCGGGCATGATGGTCGGTCCGGACGTGGAGAAAACTGCCCTGGTGCGCCATTGCACACGCATGTTCAACGCTGGTGCCAATCTGACAGTACCTCTTTATGGCGTGATTGTGAGGAAGGCCTATGGCCTTGGTGTTCAGGCCATGTGTGGCACTGGCGCGATGGTCGGATTTTTTACCATCGCCTGGCCTACGGCCGAGTTCTCCGGTATGAATATCGAGGGCTCGGTAAAACTGGGATTCCGCAAAGAACTGATGGCCATAGAAGATCCCGAAGAGCGTAAGCAGGAATTTGAAGATCGTGTCGCACGGTCCTATGAAGGCGCCAAGGCAGTTAACTCGGCACCGGGAGGTGGCCTGGATGATGTCATTGATCCGGCAGAAACGCGAAGCTGGCTTGTGGACAGTATGAAACGAGTGCCGGCGCCAGCGCCACGCGAAGGGAAGAAGTATCCGTTTGTCGACACTTGGTGAAGACCGAAGACCGAAAACCGAAAACCCCTAACCGAAAACCGGTAATCGGTGGTCGGTAATCGGTAATCGATAACTAGAAGGCCAGCTTTCCCGTAGATAGGTCGAGCGTACGATAGAAACAGCTCTTGCGAGCTTCGCCGGTGTCGGGATCTTTCGTGTGGCAAGCACCCTGGCCTTGTGGCTCGACCCGATAGACGAGGGCATCCTGGTCGCAATCTGTCAGCACCTCGACGATTTTCAGAAAATCGCCGGAAGTTTCGCCTTTGGTCCACAGTTCATTTCTAGAAGTTGACCAGAAAGTGGCCATTCCTTTCTCCAGGGTCGTGTCCAGTGCCAGCTGGTTTACATACCCGAGCATCAGTATGCGTCCGTCTGCGACATTCTGAACAATGCAGGGTAAAAACCCATCCCGCTTAACGTAATCGAGCGCGAGTTCGGTACCTTCCTCAAGTTGTTGTTTATCCACCTTCGTTTTCTCTTGGTTGATTCGTTAGGAACTGATCATTTCCTGGGTAAATACCTTGGGCACCGGTACGGGCACGATGCCATCGACACCGAGCCTAAGTAACCGGGGCGCAAGAATGTTGAGCTCTGATTCCTTGATCACCACCGATACGCTGCGCCAGGCTTCATCTACCACTGGGCTGACGGTAGGTGAGACAACTGCCGGTAACAGGGCTTCGACCTGTTCCAGTACACCGGTCGGAACGTCCATAAACACCATGTAGACCGGTTCCTTTTCAGCTTTTAGAACAGCATCGATACAGATGCCGATATCTTCGATTTTGTCGCGAGTCGCGGTGTCCTCACAAGCATCTTTGTTTGCGATCAGTTGTGGGTTTGATGTGAATATCTCTGCCACGATGTGGTTACCATTGGCTCTAAGTGTTTCTCCGGTCTCCGTGATATCGGTGAACGCGTCGGATTCACCCATGACGACTTTAGCCTCGGTCTTGCCTTCGGAATGCAGGATTTCAATATCATCAATACCGAACAGTTCTTTCATGCGACGTCGAGTCAGGTTAGGCAGTTCGGTGGCAATAATTTTTCCCGCACAGTCTTCAGGTTTCTCGATTCCTTTCTCGGAACGTGATGCCAGAACAATACGTGATGGCTGGTTGGTTCGCTTGGAGAAGATGAAATCTTTAACCACGATGATTGCTTCTTCTTTACCTGCCTCGTAGATATAGTCCTTGCCGGTAATACCGCAATCTACGATGCCTTTGTTTACCTTCTCTGGCATTTCCTTTCGGTCGAGCACGCGAAATACCACATCTTTGTCATAGGGTGTGGATAGCTCGTATTGTCGGCTGCTGGGAAGCGGATAGCCGGCTTTGTCGAGAATGCGTAAGACCTGCTCCTGCAGGCTGCCTGAGGGGACCCCGAAATACAGGACGCCCTTTCTTTTACCAAACTTCATCGTTTTACCTTTGTTTTTCTACCATCAGATGCGGCGAGATGCGGATATTACCCTTATCGGGCGCTGAAATCATTGGTAACACGGGGTCGGAGTAAAAATTGCTGAAGCTCCATCAAGGGGAGTCCGCAGCTGGTCCTGGGAGTTGTTTTTCTCCGCGGCTTGGCCCGTCCCGGTTGCCCTCAGCTCCTCCACAAGCCCCTCCGGGTCTTGCTCCTCCGTTCGGCGCTGCGCCTGAAGGCTACGAAAAACAACTCCCAGGACCAGCTGCTGTAAGAACGACATCGGGTGTTTCAACGTAAAAAACAAGCTCGATATGTGCGATTCTACATCCCCGCTTTCTTGGCGTCTCGATGCGTTGGTCGCGATACCTGTGACTTAGGGCGGCAGAACTAATACGAAAGCGCTTCGAACATAGGTGGTGTAAGCTACCGCGTTTTCGACGACTTATTCTTACGTCAATAGAGAATATAAGAGAACACAGCATGAAAAATCTGATCCGACTTAGCTTGATACCCCTGCTGGCATTACCACTGACTCTATTTGCAGCCGGGAAACTGTCTGAGGTTGCCACTGTGGAGGGCATTACGGAGTACTCCCTGGACAACGGTCTGAGAGTAATTCTGTTTCCCGATGCCAGTCAGCCAACTACTACAGTCAATATCACCTACCTGGTTGGCTCAAGGCATGAGGCCTATGGCGAAACGGGGATGGCCCATTTGCTTGAACATCTGGTGTTTAAGGGTACGCCCAATCATCCGGATATTCCGCAGGAGCTCACGGAACGTGGCGCGCGACCCAATGGTACGACTTCGTTTGATCGAACCAACTACTACGAGACCTTCCCGGCGACTGATGAGAACCTGGAATGGGCAATGGACCTTGAGTCTGATCGTATGATCAACAGCTTTATCTCGGCTGATGACCTCGAGTCCGAGATGACTGTTGTACGCAATGAAATGGAGTCGGGTGAGAACAATCCCATGCGCATGTTGCGTCAGCGTACGCTTTCCATTGCCTATCTATGGCACAACTATGGTCAATCTACTATTGGTGCCCGGTCGGATGTCGAGAATGTGCCCATTGAGCGGTTGCAGGCGTTCTATCGAAAGTACTACCAGCCAGACAATGCGGTTCTTGTGCTGGCTGGTAAGTTCAATGAGAAGCTTGCCAAAGAGCTCATTGTCGACAAGTTTGGTGCTATTCCGAGACCTGATCGCACAGGTGCTAACAGAATCTATCCTACCTACACTCAGGACCCGACGCAGGACGGTGAGCGAACGATTACGTTGCGGCGTCCTGGCGATACCAAGCTGATTATGGCGGTGTATCACGTGCCCCCTGGTCCTCATGAGGAGTTTGCAGCACTCGATTTGCTAACGCATGCCATGTCTGCGCCGCCGTCTGGTAGGTTGCATCAGTCAATGGTTGAGTCCGGACTCGCGGCACGGGTAGGCGCTTTTGCTTATCAACTTCGTGAGGCAGGGCCCCTAATGGCCTACGCGGAAGTTCGTGAAGAGGGTTCGATCGATACCGCATGGGAAACCATGCAGAAGACGATCTATGACGTAGCTAGTGGTGCAGCACCTGTTGTCGATGAAGAGGTTGAGCGGGCCCGGGCCTACTATCTCAATAGCATTGAACTGATGTTCAATGACTCCCGCGGGATTGCGCTGCAACTAAGTGAGTGGGCGTCCATGGGTGATTGGCGATTGCTGTTTCTGTATCGCGATCGGCTTGCTGAAGTGACGACGGAAGAAGTCAATGCGGTTGCGTCAGCGTATTTGAAGCCGCAAAACAGTACCGCAGGTTTCTTTATCCCGACCGAGGAACCGGATCGTGCCGAGATTCCTGACTCACCTAATGTTGCCGCACTGGTTGCGGACTATAAGGGAAAGGAGGCTGTTAAGGCGGGTGAAGCCTTTGATCCGACACCAGAGAACATTGAAGCGCGCATCATCAGGGTGACACTGGACAATGGTTTCAAGTTGGCGATGCTGCCCAAGGAGACTCGCGGCGCGAACGTGAATGTCTCAATGCAGCTGCGTTTTGGCAGTGAAGAGCAACTAAAGAATAAAGCCAGTATCGGTAGTCTTGCGGGGAGCATGCTGATGCGCGGTACCAAGCGACTTTCTCGTCAGGAATTAACCGATGAGTTTACGCGTTTGAAGGCGCGTGGCGGGTTAAATGGTGGCGTCTCGAATGCGTCCGGAAGTGTACAGACCACACGAGAAAATCTTCCTGATGTCTTAAGGCTGGCGGCTGAGGTGTTGCGAGAGCCTGCCTTTGACGGTGAACAGTTCAAGGAGCTGAAGCAACAGGTTATTACCTCTCTTGAAGGCAGTAAATCTGATCCTGGTGCCCTGGCAAGCCAGGCACTGCAGCGACATTTGGCGCCATACCCAGAAGACCACCCTAGCTATGCGGCAACGATTGAGGAATCTATCGCGTTGACCGAGACAGCGGAGTTGCAGCAACTTGTCGAATTCCATCAGACGTTTTACGGAGCGGCAAATGGCCATATGGCGATTGTTGGTGATTTTGATCCCGCGGAGATTCAGCCGATCGTTGAGGAAGCTTTCGCCAACTGGAACTCTGATGCTCCCTATTCGCGACTGGTAAATAACCACTTTGAAATTCCAGGCGAAAAGATAACGATCGAAACCCCGGATAAGGCTAACGCGTATTTCCTGGCGGGACTTAACATTCCTCTACGGGACGACCATGAGGATTTTCCGGCGTTGTTGCTAGGCAACTTTATGCTTGGTGGTGGTTTCCTGAGTTCCAGATTGGCAGTTCGGATTCGGCAGAACGAGGGGTTGAGCTACGGCGTTGGTTCCCAGTTCTCGGCGGATCCGCTTGATGAGTCTTCACAATTTAGCGGCTACGCGATTTATGCGCCCGAAAATGCCGAAGCCGTGGAAGCGGCATTCCTTGAGGAGATCCAGAAAGTTGTTACCGAAGGGTTCTCGGAGGAAGAGGTGGTGGAAGCGAAATCCGGTTTTGTTCAGTACCAAAAGAACCTGCTGTCCAATGACCGTACCTTGGCGGGATACCTCAGTCGGCGCTTGTTTATAGATAGAACGATGTATTGGACTGCGGAATTGATGGAAAAATTGCAGATGCTGACACCAAAGGATATTCAGGAAGCCATGGCGCGCCACATTGATGCCAAGAATCTTTCCATCGTCGTTGCCGGTGACTTTTCCAAAGAAACAGCACAATAGAACAATGGTATTATTGGCCGATCATTTTTTTGGAACGTAATACCATGAGTTTTGATCTTGTGATCAAGAATGGCACCGTCGTCGATGGTTCAGGCGGTGCTTCCTATCGAGCTGATGTCGGCGTGACTGACGGTAAAATTACCGCGATTGGGCGTATCAACGAAAAGTCGACGGAAACCGTCGATGCTGAAGGTCATGTGGTGTCCCCCGGGTTTGTTGACGGCCATACTCACATGGACGCCCAGGTTTTCTGGGATCCAATTGGTTCGTGCTCCTGCTATCACGGGGTCACCAGCGTTATTATGGGTAATTGCGGCTTCACGCTTGCTCCCTGCGCCAAGGAAAATGCCGACTACGTATTCAAGAATCTGGAACGGGCCGAGGATATTTCCCGGGAGGCGATGCTGGCAGGCATCGACTGGGCATGGGAAACGTTTCCTGAATTTCTGGACGTCTTGGAAGGGCTTCCCAAGGGAATCAATTACGGTGGCTATATCGGCCACTCTGCGCTGCGTACTTACGTAATGGGTGAGAAAGCGTTTGAAGCGGAAGCTTCCGAAGATGAACTGAAGGCGATGCAGCAGATAGTCAAAGAGGCTGTATTGGCGGGTGCCATGGGTTTTTCCACTTCGCGCACCTTTAATCACGCCACCGCCGATGATCGGCCAGTAGCAAGTCGATTGGCGACCTGGGATGAGGTTCGCGCCATTGTTAATACGGTAGGTGAGACAGGAAAAGGCCTGTTTGAACTCGCGGGTGAGGCACCGGGTCGAGACCCTGATGCGGTTCGTGAATATCATGTCCGGCTCCGTGATCTCGCGGTTGAGTCTGGTGTTACCCAGACCTGGGGCTTGTTCAGTAATGGATCATTGCCCGAGTACTGGCACACTTTTGCCGACCTTCTGGATGAAACAGCCGCTGCTGGTGGGCGAATGTTTGCCCAGGTCCACAGCAGAGGGCTGAACACGCTGCTGTCTTTTGAAAGCAACCTGCCGTTTGATCACTGGGAGCACTGGAAGGACTTCCGTGCGCTGCCTTTATCCGAGCAGAAGGCAAAGTTACTGAATCCGGATATACGGACGAAACTCGTCGAGGTTGCCAGTCAGCCCTATAACGGACCAAGAATCATTGGTGCTGAGCTAAGACCGCCCAAGTGGGATTACGTATACCCCATGGATGACATGCAGTACGACAAGCCCTCAATGGCGCAACTTGCGGCCGAGAAGGATGTTCACCCTGTTGAGCTGATGATTGATATGGCACTTGATAGAGATCTCAAAATGTTCTTCCGTTCTCCAATTGCCAACGAAGACATGAACGAGGTCATTAAACTCATTAAGCATCCACGTTCTGTGGTGACTTTTTCAGATTCTGGTGCGCATGTTTCGCAGATTATGGATAGCTCGTTGCAGTCGCATCTGCTGAGCTATTGGGTGCGTGAAAAGGAGGCGTTGTCGCTTGAGGAAGCTGTACGTCAGATAACCTACAATCCGGCCACTATGTGGAGATTGCATGACCGTGGCCTGATACGTGAAGGCATGGCAGCGGATATGGTGGTATTCGACCCCGAGACAATCGGGCCCAATATGCCCGAGGTGGTTCATGACCTTCCCTCGGGAGCAACGCGATTAAAACAAACGGCCCGTGGGATCAAGAATACAATCGTTAACGGTGATGTATTGTTAACGAACAATGAACATTCAGGTGCAGCGCCAGGAAGATTACTGCGTAGCTAGTTTCTGTCCATAATCACAATTCACTTAGGTAGTAATTAATGTCCCAGTTTGAATTGACCGATAAGGTCGCCATCGTCACCGGTGGTGGCGGAACGAGCCATGGCATTGGCAGATGCATTGCGATGACCTTTGCCCAGGCTGGTGCAAAGATCGTTGTGGTTGGCAGGCATGAAGAGAGCCTGAACAAGGTTGTTGAAGAGATAAATAGTGCAGGGGGCGAAGCAGTGGCGATCGTCGCCGACATTACAGATCCTGCCCAGGTCGATGGGATGGTTACCAAGGCGATGGCGGCTTTTGGTCAAATCAATATTCTTGTGAATAGTGCTGGTGGCAGTACGTTCGGCAATCCTGAAGATCTATCGCCGGCAGAGTGGAACGATTGTATCTCGCTTAATCTGAACGGTACCTGTTTATGTTGCGCAGCGGTCGCAAAAGAAATGATCAGGCAAGGTGGTGGCAAGATCGTCAATATCGGCTCGTCATCCGGAATAAAAGGCGAAGAGCATGCGGCCCATTTTGCAGCAGCAAAGGCTGCGGTGATCAACTTAACCAGGTCGTTGGCAATCAGTTGGGCCATCCATAGCATCAACGTAAACTGCGTGTCACCGGGAAGCGTTGAAGTGCCTGATCATGGCATTCCCGATATGCCCGATGACGAATATTCGAAACGACAGAAGCTTCAGTCAGCAGATGCTGGATCTCTGGGCCTGCCAGGTACGCCGCAGGATGTTGCCAATGCGGCGCTTTATTTCGCATCTCCCGGGTCGGACATCATGACCGGTGAAAACCTGGTTGTCCGTGGGTCTGAATGGGCGTCAGCCTACGCCTAGCCCGCCGTCGAAATTGTTAGAGGAAAAATCTTAATGTCGTTTAATTTAGAAGATACGTTCGGTTTGAAAGACAAGGTGGCGATTGTCACTGGTGGTGGCAGCGGTATTGGTGAGGAAATCAGCAAAGCTTATGCCAGGGCGGGTGCTCATGTAGTTGTCGCTGCGCGCAAGCAGGAAAGATTGGATCGTGTTGCAGAGGAAATTCGCGAGATGGGCCGGGAGTCGCTTGCCATTTCGACCGATGTAACCGAGCCGGAACAGGTAGACAATCTGCTCAAGAAGACCGTTGAAAAATTCGGCCACCTGGACATTATGGTGGCGAATTCCGGGGGTGGAGGTTTTCCGCCGCTGGACAAGGCGACGCTTGAAGACTGGGACAAACAGATTAATCTCAATCTCGACAGTGCTTTTTTGTGTGATGTGGGCGCCGGCAAGATCATGATCGAGCAGGGTGCCGGTGGAAAGATCATTAATATTTCATCGACGGCTGGAATCAATCTTAATCCTGGGCTGGCAGCCTATGCAGCAGCCAAGGCGGGGGTTATTAATTTTACCAAGACCCTGGCGTTGAACTATGCTGGCCACAATATCAACGTGAACTGTGTGGCGCCCGGGTTTACAGCGACTCCGGGAATTCGAAAAGCTGGCTATGTCCCGCCGGATAGGCGAAAGGATGGCACCAAGGTCCCGCCATTGCTAATGCCGAACGAGCCCTACCACGTTGCCGATGCTTGTGTGTTCCTAGCATCTGAGGCCTCATCCCACGTGACAGGGGAGCTGATGATTATCCGTGGCATGTTGCATATGGAGCGCAGTGACGACGTAAATCGTGACCGGGCACATCTGGTCCGATAGCAAAAGTCTCCGATTGTAAAAGTATAGGAAATCGAATCAAGCCATAAACAAACTGTCGAACTGTCTCGCCTCGTTGCTTGTTCGTGCTTCCCTAATACACTGGGCCAGGACGGGTATCCCTTCCTCAATTTGCCTTGCGTTTAGATGTCCAAAGGCAAGTCGCAAATAAGGCACATCCTTATCCTGGTAATGAAATGACGAACCCAACAGATAGTTAAAGCCGCGCTGCAATGTGAGCTCCTGGAGCTTCTGGCGATCAACGTCATCCGGGATACGCACCCAGATGAACAGTCCACCAACGGGTTTTGACCACACGCAAACATCATCCAGATACTCCTGCAAGCCATATAGCGTTAGGTCGCGTTTCGTCTTCAGCGCGGCATTGGCGACGTCGGCATGATTCCCGATTCCATCCTTGTAAAATTCCGCTACGATCGCGGCTGCCAGATAGTTGCTGCCGGCGTCGTGCCTGCGTGCCAGTATCTTGTCCAGCATCGGCGGTCGGGCCAGGATGTAGCCCAGACGTAGTCCTGGCGCCAGGATTTTCGATAGTGAGCAAAGGTAGATATGGTTTGCGTCATCGTCGAGCGCGTAGATCGCCGGTTCCTCAGGTCCCTCGTAATGGACGTCCGCGTAGCAGTTGTCCTCGACAATGGGAACGTCGTATTTTCGGGCAAGCTCGATCATCTCCAGTCGTCTTGCCTTCGGCATTACGAAACCCGTTGGATTCTGGTAGGTGCTGATGGCGTAAATAAACTTCGGCAACTTGCCTTCGCTATTAAGCCGGTGCAATTGTTCCTCGAGGTGGTCTATGCGCATGCCACCTTCATCAAGCTTTATGCCGACCATGTTGTATTTGAGGCTGCGGTAGGCGCTCAACGTTCCTGGATAACTGAATTCTTCAAGGATGACCGAGTCGCCGGGATAGTCCATCAGTACTTCCGCAGTCAGCGTGACTGCCTGCATTGAACCATTGGTCAGGATGAGATGGTCTGGATCAACTGCCACGGATTCTCTGGTTGCTTCGCGCTGAGCCATGGCCTGGCGCATACCGAGATGTCCTAAACTGCCGGGATAATTATTAATTTCGTCTGACTGTTCATCCAGTACCTTCATCGCAGCCGCTTTGAGGGCCTCAGTCGGAAAGGTTTCGGGATCGGAGCGGCCGCTGCCAAAGTCATACAACAATTCTGACAAGATGTTCTCCTTGTTTCTGCACAGCATGTGAACATACATACTTGGGCTTCAATGCGCTAATTTTTGCTAAAATTGCTTCTGCATTAATACAGGGAGTGGTCAATGCTTTTCAGGATCTGCGTCAATGCGCTACTGTGGCTGGTATTTCCATTCGTGCACGCAGCGTCCGAGCCGTCGATGGTGTGGGACGTGGAATATCTCGCCGGTGATTATCAGAACCCTATGGTCTACAGCGAAGAGATCATTCTGCGGGATCAACGTGAGCGTGCTGTCAAACGTGTTACCTCAACGCAAATTGAAGCAATGCTTGAGGTAATGCAACACATCAACGGGGCGGCGGAGCTCAACGTTCGTTTGTATGTGGTGGAAGGTGATGCGCCAAACGCATATGCAAGTGGCGACGATGAAGAAGCAGGTGTATTCGTTAACTTTGGCATGATGGACCTGATCCAGGTGGACTCGGATCAGTGGGCCGCTTTGTTAGGTCATGAAGTCGCTCATATTAAGCTTGGGCATGGGGATAAGAACGAAAAACGTCGAATCCCTATTAATATTTTCAGCGCTGCAGTTGGCGGTCTCGCCAAAACACCATTGGCAGCACAAGCAACCCAGCTCTTAACGACCGGTGTTGCCAGTAAATTTAGCCGGGATCAGGAACGACAAAGTGACTATCTTGGCGCGATATGGGCGGTGGAGGCCGGTTACGACCCCTATGGGGCGGCGGCGTTACACGAAGAACTTTCCAGGCAATCGCTCAGACTGAATATCCCGTTTATATTGTCGCATCCCAGTGACAAAGAGCGGATAGTGAACCTTAACAAACTCGCGAAACGCCTGGATAAAAATAGCCGATAAGTTCCTGCTGTTGTTTAACCTATCCCAGCACCGGTGGCCGGTTCAATGTGTTGCGTTTCTATTCTTCTCTACCAGTTTTTTGCGTAAGTTTTTACAATGCGGTGAATATTGAGGGGGTTTTATGATTAAACCTATGAATTGGCCTGTCTTCGTTTCGACGGCAGCGGTGTTTGTGATGATGGCGTCCACTACTTCTGCATCGGATCAGGTCGGTTGCGTTGCTGGTGGTTGTAAGAACGGTACCGGTACATTTGTTTATGACGGCGAAATGCGGGGACAGCGTTACGAAGGTCAATGGAAAAGTAGAAAACGCCATGGGCAGGGGACGCATTACTACCTGGATGGCCAGTACAAAGGGCAATGGGAGAAGGACAGACGAAGTGGTCAGGGTGAGTATCGTCACGTCGAAGGTCATGTTTATTCAGGACATTGGCTGAAGGATCAACCGCATGGTGTCGGCGTTTTTGAGCATGCGTCTGGTAACCGGTACGAAGGTGAATGGGAGGATGGCAAACGGTCTGGGCAGGGCATCATGACCGGTGATGATGGCGTTCGATACGAAGGCGGATGGCGGGCGGATAAGTGCCATGGTCGAGGGTCTTACGCTGATAAAAAAGGCAACACGTATACCGGTGAATACAAAGACGGAGAGCGTCACGGCGAAGGCACCTATGAAGATGTGGAAGGTCAGCGGTACGTGGGTATGTGGAAAGACGGATTGCGCCATGGAAACGGCATACTGTTTTATGCAAACGGCCTACGTTATGAAGGCCCCTGGTTAAATGGCAAGGAGCATGGCCGTGGCACGACGTATTTTACCGATGGCGATCGTCACGTCGGGGAGTATAAAAATGGTGAGCGGGACGGGCGGGGCGTTTATTACTTTTACAACGGTGATCGTTATGTAGGGGAGTATAAAGACCGTAGAAAGCACGGACAGGGAACCTATTATTACCTGAATAGCGAACGTTACACCGGGCAATACATGATGGGCGTGAAACAAGGTCAAGGTACCTATCTCTTTGCCGATGGAAGTCGATATAAGGGCGCGTGGGAAGAGAATCACCCCAATGGTCATGGCGTAGCGTCATACTCCGATGGGAGTTGTTATGACGGTTTGTGGCAGGAAGGGATGAAGCATGGCAAAGGTACATTGTTTGAGGGAGACGGGTCCGTCAAGCATGGCGAGTGGCGCCAGGATCGGTTCGTCAGAACGATCGACAAGGAACGTCAGTCAAGGTCGATAACCTGCAAAATGTTATCTATTGGCCAGATCTAGGCCCTGGTAAAACGATGTTATTGCGGAGTAGCGGATGTTTGTGGACTTTGATGTCTGCAGTCGATGCGTCGATTCGCGTGCCTAGCCGTCTGGCGGAACTGATTATCTCGCCAGGACAGCTGCCGGTTTCCCGGTAATTGAGTGCAGCTGCCAGCATGGCTTCATCGGGGTTGCCAAAAGCATGAGTCAGGTCGTCAGCGACTGAACAGCCTGGTACTGAAACGCCGGTGAGCGGGACCGAGTCACTGGGAGAAAATCCTTCAGGGTAGTAACCGAAACCCTTGTCATTGCTGGCCTGGAATTGAATGGTGAAGTGGCTGGGGCCGCAGTTATCCAAACCATAGAACCCATAGGGCTTCCCGCAGGTCGTTTGCCCAATCTGGATCACCTCCACATCCACTCCCCGCAGTGAGTTCATAATTAATTCGCTGGCAGAGCAACTGTTTGAAGTTGTTAGTACAAAAACACGATTAAGATCCAGTGTTGGTAGTGACTCTCCTTCTGCAGCGGAAAATCCAATCGCGCTTGAGTAAAACGGTGTAGAGGTAATTAGTTGTCCGGTTACTGGGTCGAACACCGGGTGTTGATCGTTCCATTGATTGGCGTTAAAGGTTCGGCCATCGGTCTGTGCCCCGCCAATCATATAGGAGAGCTCTCTGGCGATGGCGGTCAGTCCTCCTCCGTTATATCGAACGTCAATAACAAGGTCGGTTACCTCAGCGGTTTTTAGTTCGTTTATGGCATCTATCAGCTGTTGTTCGGCGGTTGCAATGTGGTCATTAAAGAGGAAGTAACCGACCTTTCCCAGATTGGTATCGATCGTCTGGATATGCTGTACCGGAACGGCAGTGACCTCAGCAGAGGTTATGGTAATTGATCGTTCGGTATCGGAGTCAAGATCCAGGACAACGAACTCGTGGGTCTCACCCACCGTAGCAGGATTAAGGCCTGCGTTCAGAGTATCAATGTCGGCGCCGAAAACTATGTCGACGCCATCAACGGCCATTATTCGAGCGCCCCGGGTCAGGTTGATCCCCGCTGCTGGCGAACCGGGCTCGGTCATTACCACGACTGCGTGGCGAGGTGGAAAGCTCTGCAGAAAAGTAATATTCGTGCCGTAACTGCCAGCGCTGCTGGTCCCTGACTCTATGTACTGGCGGAATGCTTCCGTGTTAATGGTAAAGTGAGAGGTATCTTTCAATCTCCCAGACGGCAGTCGCTCTAAAGTACGAAGTTCATCAAAATAGACGATCGGGTCTTCGAAGTTTCCTGGATCCTGATCGATAATCTCGTCATACCATAGGTACGTCAGGTTGCTGAGGGAACGCAACCAGTTATTTTCATCGAGTATTCTTCCCTGGATATCAGGATAAGGCTGGTTGTTTGCAGGGTTAATTCCTTCCCTGGGGCTAGCACACAGGGCGGTGAGATCATTTGCGCGAGGGAATACGCTTGGTTCCCAGTTGCTACCGCAGTCTGCGTTGTGGGTGACCCCGTTCAGTGCAGAATGGTCTCGTTCGATAACTTCTATATCTACGCAGGAGATGTCGTTGTCGGTGATATCTATGGATGACAGGAGTTGGTTTTCCGATGCATCCAGAGTGGCTAACTGATTGTTGCTCAGGTTTAGGCTTTGCAGTGCCGTGTTAGCAGAGATGTCGATGGAGGTTAGTTGGTTTCCTGAAAGATCGAGGTCTACCAGGGCAGTCAGTTCCTCGAGGCCGGTCGTGTCAGTAACACCTTGCAGGAAACACGATAGGTTTGTTAGCTCGTTCACGTAGATAACTTCGGTGTTCGCGACACAATCGGCAAGTGCATCATCGGGAAAGTTAATAGCACTAATATGTCGTTCAACGGGACGTGAAAGATTGGTCAGGAAACCGGTAGGCGTATCCAGCAGGTTCTGGACCTTTAGTTCCACGTCCGCGCTAACGGACAGTCGCCATTTTCCGGTTCCATTACCTAGTAATCCCTCAAGGCCGACATCATCATTCCCATTTTCCAGGTCATCAGCAGTTACCGTGATGGCTTCTCTCGCCCCTAGGTCAAACGTCACATCTCCACTCTGTGCCCCGCTATCGTTAATACCGGAGATGTCCACACTCCCGTTTTGATCAGTGTTGTTGATCAGTCGAAGAGAGCTGCGTTGATTCGTATTACTCGCGGGGTTGAACACGAAAATCTCATGGACTCCAGATGATTCTGGTGTAATTCCAGATAGATTGGTTAGAAACCCGTCTGGTGTGCGAATGAGGCTCATTACTTCAATTGTGGCATCTGCAGTGATGGTCAATCGCCAGCGACCATTTCCAGCTGTTAGGTTTCCGACAAGCCCTTTGTCGTCATTACCGTTTTCCAGATCTTGAGTTGTCACTTGTTTTGCCTCGTTGGCAGCAAGAGCAAACTCCACGGTCCCGCCGGATACGCCTGTGTCATCGATCGCTCCAATTGATACGTTTGCAAGCTGCTCACCGGTATTGATGATTCGCAAAAAGCTCGTCCTGAAGGTCTCGCTCGCTGGGTTGGCAAAGTAGACCTGGTGTTCCTCGGCATCGTTGGGTTCGACAACACTACTAAGATTGGTCAGGAAACCATCCGGGGTGCGAATAAGGCTCATAACCTGTAGCAGTAACGGTGAACTTACTGTGAGTCGCCACTTGCCTGTGCCGTCGCCGAGTTCGCCTGAGAGACCCTTGCCAGTATTGCCAATTTCTAGGTCCTGCGAAGTTACCTGTTTGGCTTCGAATGGATTTAGCGTAAAGGTCACCTCGCTTGAGGAAGCAGCGCCTTCATCGTCAACCCCAGTAATAGTCACTGTGTCTGTTTCAGCGGAAGTGTTAACGATGCGCAGGAAAGTTTGCTGGTTGGTGTTGCTCGCAGGATTAGCAACGTAGACGAAGTTGTCCTGGATTGTCCTTGGCGTTACCTCGTTCAGGCTAGTAAGAAATCCGTCTCGGGTCCTGATAAATACCATGGTCCTAATCTCGACGTTTGACCGTATACGAAGTTGCCATTTGCCCATGCCATCGCAGAGGGAACCGGATATCCCTTTGTCAGTGTTGCCGTTTTCGAGATCCTGTGCCGTTATCTGTTTGGATTCACCCGCGGTGAGCGTAAAGCTAAGCGCGTCCATCCGACTCCGGATGCCACCATCATCGATGCCATAGACCTCAACGGTTGCAGACTCATTGGTTGGGTTGATAAAACGAAGGAAAGTCTGTTGGTTTTCATTACTACCAGGGTTAGCCACGAATAGTTGGGTTTCAAAGGGGAGTATGGAGTCTGCAGTATCCGCACCAACGATACTGGTGTCGGCGCAATTCTGAGCAACTGCCTAGTGGCATGCCAACAGGTTAAATATTATGATCCAGAGTGCTTTCTTCATGCCAAAAATTGTTTTCAAAGGCAGGAGCTAGAGTCAATTCAATTCTACAACAAAGTAATGATACGAGGACCGTCTATGAATGTCTCCGAAGCGATGTCGGCGAGACGATCAATTCGAAATTTTCTGGATACACCAGTTCCTAACGATCTCCTTGAGGAACTGTTGCGAAAAGCATCCCGGGCACCAAGTGGTGGAAATCTGCAACCGTGGCGAGTTTATGTGATTAATGAGGATGCTATGGCGAGCTTCCTAAGTCACGCGACGAATTATTCAGGGTCCGAAACGCCTGAGTATGTGGTTTATCCGCCAAGCCTGAAGGAGCCGTATCGATCATCCCGCTTCAAGTGTGGTGAGGACATGTACGCTTTGCTCGGTATTCCCCGTGATGATAAGCCCGCCCGGTACGCACATCTGGATCGAAACTTTAAGTTTTTCGGGGCACCGGCCGCGCTTTTCGTATACGTGGATCATATTATGGGACCGCCGCAGTGGTCTGATCTCGGCATGTTCCTGCAGAGTTTCATGTTGCTGGCCCAGGAAGCAGGACTCGATACCTGCGCTCAAGAAGCGTGGGCGAGAAAATCTGGTACGGTAAGAAGTTTTATCGATCCACCCGAGGACTTGATGCTTTTTTGTGGCTGCGCGATTGGGCACGCGAATCCTGATGCGCCGGTAAACACATTGGTGACCGATAGGGAGCTGCTCGAGCGCTGGGCGACATTTTTATAGGGCTCCGCCGAAGTTAGTTTTATCAAGGAGTCCGGGATAACAGGCCTCATTGTTTAAGCGGCTAGTCGACGATAGTATTCGTCGGCGATTGATTGAATGATAATAAAGAGAAATAGATGTCAGTAATCAAGTCGAGATTGAATACCCGGTCGGATGAATACTTACGCAATCGGGAAGAAATGCTTGAGGAGCTAGAATACATAGCGACGCTTCATGACGAGGCGGCGCAGGGTGGCGGCGAGGAGGCCATGGCCCGTCTGCGATCTCGTGACAAGCTGCCGCTACGTGAACGTATCGCCCTTGTCCTGGACCGGGACTCACCCTTTTTCGAGATTAGTCCGCTTGCGGCCTATAACTCCCATGTTAAGACTGGTTCGGGTTTTATCCTGGGGATTGGCGTTATTGCTGACACCGAGTGTGTGATTCTTGGCCATGACCCGTCGGTGCGGGCGGGCGCTTTCAATGCATGGAACAGTAAGAAACTAATGCGTGGACTGGAGATCGCGCGAGTCAACCGTCTCCCCTATGTTCAGTTCGTTGAGTCCGCAGGTGCTGATCTAAGAGGTAGCGGCGGCGGCGGGGGTGGTAGCAAAAAAGAAGAGCCTCCCAGGAGAATCAAAACGCCGTCGACTACCGGTCATTTTGCTGAATCAGGTCGTTTGTTTTACGAGATCACCGAGTTGTCGCAAATGCGTATTCCGACCGTTTCAGTTGTGTTTGGTGCTGCCGCTGCAGGTGGTGCCTATCAGCCGGGGATGAGTGACTACAACATCTTTATCAAGAAACAATCCAAGGTGTTTCTGGGTAGTCCACCGCTGGTGAAAATGGCAACCGGCGAAGACGCAGATGCCGAAGACCTGGGTGGTGCTGAAATGCATACACAGATCTCGGGCCTGGGTGACTATCTGGCTGAGGACGAGCATGACGGCATTCGCATGTGTCGGGAGGTGGTGTCACACCTTAACTGGCGCAAATGGGGACCGGGACCGAGTCTGCCCCCAGAACCACCTGTCTACGATCAGGACGAGCTACTCGGCATCGTCAACAAGGATCTGACCAAGCCGTTTGATATGCGGGAAGTGATAGCGCGCATTGTTGACGGATCTCGTTTCGAGGAGTTCAAGCCACTTTATGGGTCGACGCTCGTGACTGGCTGGGCTTCTATTGATGGCTACCCTATCGGAATTCTTGGTAACAATGGTCCATTGATGTCGGAGGCGGCAGAGAAGGCTACTCAGTTTATCCAGTTATGTAACCAGATCGATACACCGTTAGTGTTCCTGCATAACATCACGGGTTATATCGTGGGCACCGATTTCGAGCGAGGCGGCATTACCAAGAACGGATCTAAAATGATTAACGCGGTTGCAAATTCTACGGTGCCGCACTTTTCGGTTATTCCTGCAGCATCCTATGGCGCCGGCAATTACGGTATGAGTGGCCGGGCATATGGAACGCGATTCACCTTCATCTGGCCTACCGCAAAAATTGCCGTGATGGGTCCTAAGCAACAAGCGGGGGTAATGACGATCGTGGGCCGGGAGGCCGCAGAACGGCGCGGTGAGGTTTTCGACGAAGAGGCTGATAAGAAACGTGCCGCGGCCGTCGAGGAAGTGCTGGAAGAAGCATCGTTGGCACTGCTCGCAACGGCTGCGATTTCTGATGATGGCTTAATCGACCCCAGGGATACGAGGGCACATCTGGCAATCTCTTTGTCAGCAGTTCACAACAATAAAGTAGAAGGCGCCAAGGGTTTTGGCGTCTGGCGGATGTAACCATGTCAAAGCGCATTGAAAGACTATTGGTAGTAAATCGGGGTGAGATTGCCCGTCGTATTATGCGAACCGCGCACAACATGGGTATTAGCACAGTTGCGATCTACTCAGATGGCGATGTTAGTGAACCGTTCGTGGGTGAAGCTGACCAGGCAGTTGCTTTGGGGGGGAGTAGCTCTCTGGAAACCTACCTGGATCAGGAAAAGGTCCTAAGTGCCGCCAGGAGAACCGGCGCGGATGCGATCCATCCGGGTTACGGTTTTCTTTCCGAGAATACTGCTTTTGCGGCGGCCGTTCAGGACGCGGGTATTACCTGGATTGGACCATCGGCGGAGGCTATTTCCCAGATGGGAGATAAACTTTCCTCGAAGGAACTCATGACCAAGGCAGGCGTACCAACGCTACCCTCCGCGGAGGTCTCGCCGGATGCCGATGCAAAGAAACTTGCGAAAGAAATTGGTTATCCATTGCTGGTTAAAGCGTCAGCCGGTGGGGGCGGCAAGGGCATGCGCGTCGTGGAAAGCGAAGGTGACCTGCAGGATGCAGTAGAAGGTGCAAGGAGGGAGGCAGGTGCATCTTTCGGGGATGACACAATTTTTCTTGAACGCTGGCTATCATCTTCCCGACACGTAGAGATCCAGGTGTTAGGCGATAGTCATGGCAATGTCGTACATTGTTTTGAGAGAGAGTGTTCTATTCAGAGGCGCCATCAAAAGATCATTGAAGAGGCACCATCGCCTGCGGTTACACCGGAAATTCGCGAGAAAATGGGGGCGGCGGCGGTCGCCGCTGCTGAGGCGATTGGGTATACCTCCGCTGGCACTGTCGAATTTCTATTGGATGGGGAGGATTTCTGGTTTTTGGAGATGAATACCAGGCTGCAGGTTGAACATCCCATTACTGAAGAGATTACCGGACGGGATCTGGTGCGAGAGCAGATCCTGATCGCCCAGGAAGAGTCTTTAAGTTTTTCTCAGGATGAACTTTCGATCAACGGTCATGCCATTGAAGCTCGACTTTATGGGGAAGACCCGGCCAATGATTTTTTACCGACCGCGGGCCCCGTGTTGCTGTTCGAGCGATCGAAGGCGGCATATGCTCGATATGACACAGGAATAGAGACCGGCAGTAACGTCGGGATCGAGTTTGATCCAATGCTGGCGAAAATAGTTGTGCATGCGCCGACGAGAACGGAAGCCGCGTTGCGCCTTGCCAGAGTATTGGAAACGACACGCGTGAAAGGGCTCACGACCAATCGAGACTTTCTGGTATCTGTCCTGCGTAATGAGTCATTTTTGGATGGCGATACGACGACTGACTTTATCGAGCGCATCGACCCGCCTCGCGGCTGGTCTGCCGAGCGTCAGGATGTAATTGAGGCTGCGATTGCAGCAGCCATGATTGCCCAGGGGGATCGGCGGGCAAATGCGAAGACGCTAGGAAGTCTGCCCAGTGGTTGGCGCAACTCGATCATGCCACCTGAGCTGGTTGATTTTATGGTGGACGATGAGGCCGTGTCGTTGAGATATCAGTCGCAACGAGATGGCAGTTTTATCGCGATGACCGACGATCTTGAGTTATCTGTGTTGATCAAGTCTCGTCATGGGAAAGATATCGCTGTTGAAATAGACGGTCGCCTGGTCCCGTTTACTGTTGTATCCGAGGAAGTCGTGGCGCGTGATGTCCGCTGGATAGTCCACGGTCCTAAGGGACAAATTGAACTCACAGAACTACCAAGATTTCCTGACCTTGATCCCGCGGGATTGGCCGGTGGTCTCACTGCGCCGATGCCAGGTAATGTTGTGGACACCTATGTATCCGAAGGGGATTCAGTAGAGGAAGGCCAGCTATTGTTGATCCTGGAGGGAATGAAAATGGAGCATCGAATCGAGGCGCCCCAGTCGGGCGTCGTTAGTGAGCTCAGAGTAAGCAAAGGTGATCAGGTAGCAAATGGTGAATTGCTGGTCGTATTGGCTGATGAATCTGAGTCGGACAAGAAATAGATAAGTGTTACAAAAGGCACTAAGAGAACCGCTCGTACACTTTCTGTTCGCTGGAAGTTTACTTTTCGTTCTATTCGATCTTCTGCCGCAAAAGGAATCGGAGGACGCCAGTGTAATTGTGGTAGGCAATGAACAACTATTGCCTCTGGTGATGTCCCGTAATCCCAGGCTTGGTCTTGAATCTGCCAACCAATACCTACAATCGCTGGATGAAGCACAACGCGAACGATTGACCGAAGACTTCGTTCGTGAAGAGGTGCTTTACAGGCAGGCGATCGCACTCGGCCTTGATGAAAACAACTACAACGCGCGTAAACGCCTCATTGCGCAGCTCGAATATATTAATCAAGGGTTTATTTACGATTCTCTGGAGTTAAGTGAAGCCGAACTGGTGGAACACCATAAGAAGAATCAAGATCGATACTTTGTACCACCCCAGGTTACTTTTACTCATGTGTATTTTTCGATAGATCGACGTAAAGCGTCGGCTGGTGAACAGGCTAATGATGAACTTATACACTTGAACAAAGTGAGCCTGCCGTTTCATCTGGCGGCCTCGCGCGGGGATCACTTCCTATATCACCGAAACTACGTTAACAAGAATGAACCGGAAGTCGCGTCGCACTTCGGTGATTCGTTTGCTACCGAGGTATTTGCTGTTGATCAGGCACAAGACGACTGGATAGGGCCGTTCCGATCGGAATACGGATTTCACCTGCTGCTTCTTACCAGCGTGAAAGAGGGTTACTTTCCACCACTTGATGAAGTTCGAGCAAGGATTGTCGACGACGTTACCCAAAGAAGAGTCAGAGAGGAACTTGATCGAATCTATCAGGATATCCGAGGAACCTACGAGGTTCAGATTGAGGCACCCGAGAACGAATCATGATTCGTATTCTCGCGCTCTTCTTTGTCGCTAGTAGCGTCTTTGCTGATGATTTTAGACCACTCTATGTAGAGATTGGAGAGCTCCAAGACTATCGCTACACGGTTCGTCTAAAACGTCCCCCACAGGTCCCGCCGTCCAACCATCCCGCGATCGAAATGCCAGAGTTTTGTACGGTTCAGCCTGGCACAGACAATATCTATATCTGTAGTAAAGATATCGCTGGTTCTTCGCTGTCGATTAACTATCCCAGCTTTGGCGTACCGAACTCATCGGTGGTAAAAATGTCTTTCATTACGGGGGAGAACCATACGGTTACCTTGTCCCGTGGGGAGCTTACCTGGCGCGTTCCGTTACGAGAGGAAGTGTCGACGGTGGCGGCCCAATACACCTGGCTGGGAATGGAGCACATATGGATCGGCTTCGACCACTTATTGTTTGTGCTATGCCTTATCTGGATTGCGGGTGGATTACGTAGAATCCTGGTGACCATCACAGGGTTTACCATTGCGCACTCGATTACGCTGGTGCTGGCTGCCCTCGAGGTGGTTTCCCTACCGGTACCTCCAATTGAAGCTGTCATTGCATTAAGTGTGCTGTTTCTAGCCTCGGAAATTGCGCGGGGCGAGCAAGATAATCTGACGTGGCGTTATCCTATTGCAGTGTCCAGTTCGTTTGGGTTGCTCCACGGGCTTGGTTTCGCCGCCGTACTGGGTGAAATTGGTCTGCCACAAACCGAACTGGTCACGGGACTGGTGTTTTTCAATGTCGGGGTAGAAATAGGTCAGATAGTCTTCGCGCTGGCTGTGGTGCTGGTGCTTAGGTGGTTGCAAAACTGGGCCTGGTTCTCTGCAAGAGGACAGACTGCGGTTAGCTACTTTGTTGGTTGCGTTGCGGCGTATTGGTTTGTCGAGCGGAGTGCTGGTTTCTTACTCTGACTGGATGGCTACACCCGGTGTCGGTCATACAGCAGTTGGTCCTGGGGGTGTTTTTTCGTAGCCTTCAGGCGCAGCGCCGAAATGGGGGAACAAGATC
>MDTB01179096.1_pt1 | contig 36257 bp, 36 predicted proteins | sample 811161 | NCBI WGS metagenome assembly MDTB01 (sample SAMN05326650, study PRJNA326480) | marine metagenome | isolation source: seawater | place: Mediterranean Sea | collected 2009 | reverse complement strand
ACGTTGATAGGCTGGATGTGGAAGCGCAGTAATGCGTGTAGCTGACCAGTACTAATAGCTCAATTGGCTTGATTTATGCACTGAAAAAAATTTTTATATTAGAATGACATAATGATATTAATTTATAACAAAATTAATTTACAATCATATATTATTAACAGTCTTATTTTGTTAAGTTGATTTTATGTCTAAAATTAATTTTTTAATCAAAATTTATCAAAACGTAAATAACTATATAAATTATTTATTTGCAAACCAGACATCAGAAAAATTTTTATTTAAATATTTATCAGGTAAGAAAGTTATATTTTTTGATGTAGGGTCAAATTTAGGCCTTGATATAGACAATATCCTTAAAATATATTTAAAAAATAAAGAAATTCATGCTTTTGAACCACATAGTAAAAATTATTTTTATCTTAAAAATAAATATAAAACTTCTGAAGTTTTCATAAATCAATCCTTTATAGATAAAAAAAAAACTACAGTAAAATTTTATGAAAGAACAATAAGTTCATTGTCATCTGCAATAAAAAATGATGATAAGTATATAAAAAAAAGATCAATAAAAACAGAAACAATAGATAATTACTGTGAAGTAAATAATATAGATAGAATTCATTTTTTAAAAATTGATACAGAAGGCTATGATTTAAACGTTTTAAAATCTGCAAAGAAAAAATTAAAAAAAAAAAAAATAGATTTAATTAAAATTGAAATTATTTTTTCAAATAATAAAAAAAACCTTTCATTTCATAAAAACGTTAAATTTGATGATAAGATTTTTAAAGATATTTATGATTTTTTAAATAGTTATGGGTATAAATTTTGTGGTTTTTCAAATCAAAAATTTAAAAATGGAAAATTATTTTTAATGGATGCATTTTTTACATCTAAAAATATATCTTAATATTGATGTTTAAATTTACAAATATGATTAATAATGTAGGTTTATTATCAAAATTTTTTCTTATTTCAATAATTTCAATACCTATACTTTATTTTACTGTTAGTGATTATGAAGAATATAATCATGGAATTAATTCGACTATATTTTTATTCAATAATTTGAATAATTTTTTTTCTAATTTTAATTCAGAAATAGGACTGGGAAGTTATTTCCCAACAGGACAAGGTTTATTTTTTTATCCAACTAGCCTCTTATCATCTAATTTAAAAACATTCTATATTTCAACTTTATTACTTAATCTTTTTATTCAAACTTATTATTTTAAGAGAATACTAAAAGAGTTTAAAATTTTTTTTAATCAAAAATTATTAATATTTTTATTTAATTTTTTGTTAATTATTAGCGTTCCTAATTTAGCATACAACTATTTTGATAATTGGATTTCTATACATGTATCATTTACTATTTTTTTTCCAATAATTTATTATCTAGTTCAATATCAAAAAAAATTAAGTATTAATTCTTTAGGAAAAATTTTAGTTTTTTTGATAATTTATTTATATAATGGTCATATTGGGCACTTTTTACAGTTACTAACATTTATTTTTTTATTTGTTTTGATTAATAAAACTAAAATTTTTTTAAATAAAAAATATTTTATTTTTTTGATAATTTTTTTTCTAATAATTTGCACACCAAGAATTTATGAATATTTAGTAATATATCTTTCATATCCACATGAGATAATAGATAAATCAATTGGTAGTGTTTCAACATATAAATTTAGTGATTTTGTAGAAATGCTTTTTTTACCTTTTAATTATTTTTTAAGAATTATTGATTATTTTTTTGATACAAATTTATCCTTCAGACAAATTTTTTTTAATGGCAGAGAATTAGGATATGGTTTTCAAATTTTATTTTCTGCATTTATTGCTATTGAGCTAATAAAAAAAAAATATTCAAAAGAAATTTTTTATATTGATTATATTTTTTTAATTTTCTTATTTTCACTCTGCCTAATATCAGTTTTTAATTTTGAAACTTATTTAAATTTATCTAGAGATATTATTTTTATCTTATCTTTAATAATCTTATGTATTTTTTTTTATAAAAATACTTTCAAATATTTAAAATTTTCTATGATTGTCTTTTTAATTATTTCAAATATTTTTTTATTTGTAGAATCATTAAGGCACTTAATGCTAAATGATTTAAGTCATAAAATCTTAAAAACTGATAATAATGAAAAATTTAAGGAAGACTTAAGAAACCTAACATCAACAAATAATGAGTTTTTTAGGGTCTATCTTAGTGAAAAAATCTATGAAGATATAAATGACAAACATAACTTTTTTTTTAAAAAAAACGACCTCATGGGTACAAAAGATTTTAATAAGTATAATCTAAGCATTTTTAATGTAGATTTAAAAAATACTCCTTTTGCACCAATAAGAAAACCTACTTTAGCAATGCATAATTCATTAAAGCCAGAAAAAATAGAAATAGAAGATCAATTTTTGATGAATTTTTATAGAATTAAGTTTCTTCTTATTTATGAAAATGAGTTTAGGGATATTTCTAATAAAAATTTTCAAATAAAAACCTCATTTATTAATAATGGAAAAAAAATCTTAATTACAGAGAATTTAGATTTTAGTAATTACTTAATTGTAGACAAGATAGATAATAATTTTTTATGTAAAAAATACATTAAGCTAGAATGTTTAAAAGAGATTAAAAATGAATTTCACAAAAATAATCAAGTATTTATTAAGAAATATTCAAATAATGTATTTGAGATTTTAAACAACAACGATTATCCAATAAAATTGATATTTCCATTTCTACATAATAACTATCTTTTAAAGAACGAAAACTTTGAGTATATTTTTGATAGTTTTAAAATTTTAGAGATTCCTAAAAATGAAAAAATAAAAATAAATTATTTGAGTAAAGAATATATTTTTATAAAAAGTATGATTATTTTATTATTTTTTGTATTTTTATACTTGAATATTTCAAAAATTTTTTTAAGAAAAAAATTAAATAATTAATTTTTTTTTATAGTAATTTTAAATTTATTATTTTGTGAAAGAATATCTTTAAAAAAATGAATATTTTTTGTTTTTTTCATTACAAGAAAGTTTAGAGCACGGAGGTCTTTTGGTAAACACTTTCCTCCAAATCCTCTAAGTTTTTTATTACACGCAAGATATTTGCCTGTTGACATTTCTCGCTTTAAATAATTTTTTAAAACTACTGAATAGTCTACGTTTATTTTATCACATATTTCAAAAAAAGAATTTGCAAAAACGATTCTAGCTGCATTATATGCATTAGAATAAAGTTTTATTAATTCTGCTTCCTTAGTGCTAACTATAGAAATTTTTTTTGGATATTTTCCATGATTTCTAATTATTTTTTTATTGATATTCTTATTTTCAGAGCCGATCAACAAAAGATCATGATTTTTGGTAAAGTCTTTATATGAGCATCTTTCTCTTAAAAACTCAGGAACAAAGCAAATATTCTTTTTTAAAAAACTAAATCTTTTTATGAATTTTTCAGTATCACCTGGGTTCAAAGTTGATTTAATTGCAACAATGCCTTTGAATTTCAAATTATTCAATTTTTTTAAATATGATTCTACTACTCCTGTTTCAAGTCCCTTGACAGAGTGGTTTGTAGGAAGACATATATAAATGATATCACATAGAATTAATTTTGTTAGTGTATCACTATTATGTTTATCTAGACCGTAACATAAATGTTTCAAATTTTTAAAGGCCTTGTAAAGTGTTTTCCCCACAACACCCATTCCTATAATTCCAATTTTCATATATCTATTGTTTAATCTTAGTTTTCAAATATATTAGAATTATGTATTCATCTAAGATATGCTTCGTATTACCAGCTAAAAATGAAGAATCAACATTAGAATTAATAATAAAAAAAATAGATAATATTGCTGAAAAAATTGATACTAGCAGAGTGAATATAATCGTAGTAAGCGATTCTCACGACAAAACAGATGAAATTTGCAATAGATTTGACAATGTGATTTTAATTGATGGAAAAAATATTGGTTTGGGGCATGCTATGTACTTAGGCCTAAAAAAAGCTGTGAGCTTAAATACTGAATTTATTTGTTCGATAGATAGTGATGGTCAAGTAGATTTAGATGAAATAGATATTTTTTATGATGAAATATTAAAAGGAGAAAATCAGCTAATTTTAGGCTCAAGATTTTTAAAAAAAGGTTTAATTAAATATAATTATAAATTTCTAAATAATGTTGGCACCAAGCTCTTAAGACTCATGATCAACTTTAAAACTAAGTTGAATATTACAGATTCTCATGGAGGCATAAGAATCATGAGATCTGTAGTTGCTAAAAAGCTAAAAATTATAGGTGACCATACTTACGTACAAGAAACAATAATTGATGCTGTAGAAAACGGATATAAGGTAAAAGAAATAGAATCCAAATGGCTCAAAAGAGAGTTCGGAGACTCAAAAGTGGTACGTTCTAAAATTAAGTATTTATTTAACGTATTTCCTGTTTTATTTATAAGGTGTAATTTGCATAAAATAATATTTTATCCATTAAGTATTTTAAGTTTTATGATGAGCTTCATATCTTTAATTTTTATACAAAGTGAACCTTTTTATTTACTACCTTTTTTATTTATGATTTTTTCTTTTATACTCGTATTTTTTGGTCATAATCTAGAACAATATAAAAATATTCTAATTAATCTCAAAGAATTAAATAATTAAGATATAAATATATATATATAAATATAAATGTGTGGGATTTGTGGACATACAGGACCTAAGAGCACAATTCTTCCTTCAATGCTTAAGTACATTCGTAGGAGAGGCCCAGACAGTGAAGGAAAATTTTCAAAAAATAATATTCATTTAGCAGCAACAAGATTATCTATAAGAGATATAAAAAATGGTAATCAACCTTTTATTCACAATGATATTAAATTTGTAACTATATTTAATGGCGAAATATATAATTATGAATTTCTTAAAAAAAAAATTGAGGAAAAAGGATATTTAATAAAAACGAGTTGTGATACTGAGCTAATAGCTCCTGGATACAAGTTTTATGGAGAAAAATTTTTCTCATTAATTGAAGGAATGTTCGCTTTTGCTATTTGTGATTTATCAAAAAATAAACTTATAATTAGTCGCGATCGTTATGGTACTAAACCTCTTTATTATTCAATTATCGACAATGAATTATATTTTTCTTCATCTGCTAAATCAATTTATAATTTAAGTTTTTTTAAAAAAAAGATTAATATTGAAAGCTTACAATCAGTTCTTAATAAAAGATACGTAGAAGAAGCAAAACATATATTTTGTGATATTGATCAATTAATTCCTGGTGGGATATTAGAATTTAAAGATCAAAAATTATTTAAAAAAAGTTTTCTGAAAGATATTAATTATTCTCAACAAAATTTTAATCAAAATCATTTTATAGAATTGACTGAGAATTTCTTTGATAAAAATATTGAAAACTTCAAATTAAGTGATGTTCCAATAGGTATAATGTTATCAAGCGGGATGGACTCAAATTTGATTAATCAGAAACTTGGAAGGTCTATAAATGATATTTTTACGTTAGATTTTGGTAATACTAGTTACAATGAAAGTAGTAGCATAAATAGTTCTAATATTTATCAAAATCAAAAACTAAATATTTGTAAATTTGATACTGATGCATTTAATAATATTTATGATGAAACTATAGAAGCCTTTGACAATCCAATTCTTGATTCAGTTATTTTTCCCACAAACTTTCTTATGAGAGAAGTCGCAAAAAAAGTCAAAGTTGTTTTTAGTGGCGAAGGTGCAGATGAGATTTTTGGAGGTTATTATCATTTTTCATTGTTAAGATATGTTGAATTACTAAAAAAATTTTCAATGAATAGTTTAACAGGAAGAATAATTTCTGTTTTACCAAATAATTTTGTAAATTTATTTTTTCAATATCAAGGAAGATTAGGTCAAGAAGGTAAAAAAAGGTTAGAGACAGTTTTGAAATCAAATTTTAAGACAAATAATGATTTTAATGATCTAATATCAGTATTTTCAAATAATGATTTAAAGAAATTATTTAAACCTCAATTCCAAAAAAATTTAATTAATGATAAAAAAAAGTTTTCAAAAAAAGATATAATTTTAGAAAATTTTAATAAATGGTTACCTAATTATACTTTGTATAAAACAGACCAATTAAGTATGCACAATAGTCTTGAAGTAAGAGTCCCATATATGAATAATGATTTTTACAGCTTATTCACACAATTAGTAAATTTTAAAAATTCTTATTTTTATAATAATAAAAAAATTTTAGTAAAATATTTAAAAAAGAATTCAAAAATTAAAATTAATAAAAAAATAGCTTTACAAAATTATCTTGATGATAAAAACAAAAATTTATTTTTAAAAATGATAAGTGAAAAAATAAAAAAAGAATCAATAATATTTAATTTTATTGAATATAAAAGATTTGAAATTATAAAAGAAAAATATCAATTAAAGCCCGAACTAATTTTAGAAAAGCAACTTTCCTCGCTTTTAATTTTAAATTCATGGTTAGAAAAAAATGAGTAAGATAAATATTGTTAAAAATGTTAATTTAAAATTAGATTTAATTCATAAAAAAATTAATATTTTAAGAATTAAAAATAAAAATTTTAAAGGCTGTCTTGATAAAGATTATTTAGACAAAAAAAAAAATTTTTCATCTCCTCCATTTCAGTATTTTTCAGTTAACTATCTTAATTTAAATAAAGTATTAAAAAAAAATGATTTTAAAAATGTAAATGAGGAAGTTAAATTTTTAATTAATTTACAAAATGATGATGGTTCATATGATGAGTGGTATAAAAATGAACGTAGTTTTTGTACATCGTCTTACACACCATTTTTAATTAGCAATTTACTACTAAATAATCTTAAAATTAATTCTAATCTAAAAAGGGATTTATTAAACTCTCTAGATAAATCATTTGCTTTTTTAAAAAAAAAAAATAAATAAAAATATTTTAAACCAAAATTTAGCTAAATTAGCTTTTTTGCAAAACTATATTGAAATAAAAAAAAAAAAAATTTTTTAATTAAACAAGAATTTAATATTTATCTTGATAAAATACAAAAGTTTGTAATGAAATCATTTAAATATGAATATAATGGTATTGACTTAGGTTATTTAACTGTAAGTTTGATGTTATGTGCTGAAGTTTTAAAAAAAAAAAATTCAAAAAAAATGAGAGAAATTTTTTTAAGACTTTTAAAAGTTTCAGAAAAATTGACTCTAAATTTTAGATATTTTCCAAATTATATATTTTCAAGATCATCAAGAATTTTTTTAATCTCTGGATTTTATTACGCATTTACACAAAAAATGATGAGTGAGAATGATTTTAAAAAAATTTTAAATTTTTATGATAAAAATTTTCAAACTTGCTATGCATTAAATGATCTAAAATATTTATGTTTTTTTTATTCTACTGACCAAATATTATTGTTTTTTAATAAATCAAAAAAAATATTTGAAAAAAAACAGATTAAAAAAATAAATGGAATAGATTTAGGTTTCTATTCTTTTAAAATGAAAAAAAAAAATATTTTTTTTTACAAAAACAATCCAAATTTAATTGCTTTTACAAATAATAATAGAATTCAAATTTATCTTTGTGATTCTTTAGTTTTTAAAGGAAGTCAATATTCTCCATCTATTTTAAAAAATATTCACATACATGGTAAAAAGATATTTATTAAACAAAATTTTACAAAAGTTCCAAATTTAAAAAAAACTGCATTTAAGTATTTAAGAATTATCTCTTTTTTATCTCAAATTAAAATTTTTAATAAATTAATTGATTATTTAGGAAAATATTTTTTGATTATCAAAAAAAAGGAAATTAAAGATTTTAAAAAATTCAGAACAATTTACTTAAATGAAAATAAAATACAATTTAAAGACATAATAATTTCATCAAATAACAATTATTCAATGACTCCAAGCAATGAAGTGCATTATTTTTCTCCCACATCATTTTTACTTAAAAATGAAATTATGAAAATGAAAAAAATTAGTGTAAAGAAATTTAGTAGAATGAATAAAAAAATAATTTCAACAATATATGAATACTAATAAAAAAATTTTAAAAACAGTTGTTGTTGGTTTCGGTAAACTTGGATTATTACATCTTTCCCAATTCTCTGCACATCCTAATGTTGAAGTAATAGGAATTTGTGAAAATGAAAAAATAATGAATAAATTACTATCCAAAAACTTTAATGAATTAAAAATTTTTAATGATTATAAAAGTTTAATTAATTTAGAATTAGATTTTATTACTGTTTGTACTCCCACAGGTTCTCATTTCGAAATAATAAAATTTTTTTTAGAAAATAAAATTCCTGTTTTTTCGGAAAAACCATTAGCCGCAAACTACAAAGAAGCTTATGAATTGCAAAATTTATCAAAAAAAAATGAAACTCTTTTATTTGTAGGTTATATGTACGAATTTTATGAAACTTTTCAAAAAGCCTATGAATTGGTAATCGAAAAAAAAATTTTAGGAGAAGTAATTTATTCAAAAGGTGAGATGTATGTCTCTCAAATTTTAAAAAAACCTAATAAATCCAATTGGAGATTTATTAAAAAAAAATCTGGTGGAGGAGTCTTAATAACACAAACAAGTCATTTGATTTATATTATGCAAAAATTTTTTGGAGAATACGAGTCGTGTTATGGATTATGTAGAAGTATTTATAGTGATGAAAATGAGGATTATGCACATTTAATGTTAAAAACTAAAAATGGAGTTATTTGTAATATAGATGCTTCTTGGTCTGTTATTAATTATAGAGTTCCACAACTAAAATTTTTTATTGAGGGAACCAATGGTTCAATATTAGTCAATGAAGATAAAATAGAATTAAATTTAAAAAACGCTGTCGATTCTTTCATTTCGGGTCCAAATAAAATTAGTAAAATGGAGTTATTTAAAAATTCTTATTATAATGTTGCTGGAAATCATTATGCACATCAATCTGATTTTTTTATTAAACTTATAAATTCTAATATCAACTATAACCAAAATTTAGACCACAGCGTTAATGTTAATAAAATTATTGAACAAGTGTATACCAAGTGAATAATTTGAAAAATATAATTTTAGGTCACAATTCTTTTTTTGGCATTAATCATTTTGATAATGAAATAGGAAGAAAGAAACTAATTACTGAATTTAATAATTCAGAAAAAATATCAAAAATTATTAATTTTTCTTTTGAAAACAATCTTAGAAATTTTATGATATCAACAGTTGATGAAACAAAATCTTTAATTCCAAAAATTAATGAAAGCAAAAAAATTAAAGATGAGTTAGGTCTATTTATTTTACTGCCTTATATAAACAAATATGTGCGTAAAACTAATGAGTTGGGAATTCTAGGAGTAATGAAGGATGTTTTATCACAACAAAATATAATTGATAAAGTTAAAATAAGTTTTGATTTAATGAAGTTTTTATCAAACATAGATTATAAAGAAATTATTCCAACTTTGATTAAGTTTGAAATGAGTTCATTTAAAAAAAGTTTGATAAAAAGTGTAATCTTACATGACTCACTTACAGATATTTTAGTTTCATTAGGGCGTTTTGATATTATTCTTTTTTATTATGAATATGTATCAAAAAATTATTCTTGCACACCAGGTTTTGCGACAAAAAATTTAAGTAGTTTTTTGAATTTAGTAAAAAACAAAAATATTGACGATATATACATTCTTACACACGTGAATAAAATTGGTTATGAAATGAATCCAAATCAATCAATTGTAGAGGAAGAAATTAAAAAAACGAAAATGAATATAATCTGTATGAGTATTCTTGCATCGGGATATCTTAATCCAGCAGAAGCATTAACTTATATCAAGTCGTTAAATATAAACTCAAATCTCTCGACAGTAATTGGCTGCTCAACTGAAAAACATATTTTGGAATATATAAATCACACAAGTTAACAATGTATCAAAATTTTTAATAGTAGTTTATTTAAGAATAATTTGGTAAAGCTTCGTAAAATGAACAATCAATCAAATTTAACCTTGAATAAAAAATTTTATGTAGGCTAATATTAAATCAATTTCTATAAATTTAAATAAATGAATATTTTTAAATATAATACGTCTATTTTACTCAACTTTTTTTATTGTTTCATATAATAATTTGGACAATTGTGCCTAGTATCACCAATCAAAATTTACCTTTAGATGTGATAGAAGCTTTAGCATGGGGTAGTAATTTAGATTGGGGATTTAACAAACATCCACCGGCAAGTGCCTTTTTTTCTGAAGTATTTTTCAAATTTTTGGGCCAGTTGATTGGGCATACTATTTGATGAGTCAAATTTTTACCGTTATAGCTTTTTTTTATGTATTCAAATTTGCTCAAGAAATCTCACAATGTTAGATTGAGTATAATTTCAGTTTTACTTCTAGAATCTATTTTTTTTTACAATTTTACTACTCCAGAATTTAATAAACCAATAAATATAGTTTTAGGTAATGAATGGAGCGCAGGAAATTTATCCTATCATTTAAAATCACGTCCGGCCTGGGAAGGTGAAATAGAGATAAGTAAGTTAAATAATCTTAAGATATTTCTTTGTATAGAAGACATTTGTGTAGGCAATAGATGAATTATTTGTTAAATATTTAAAAAAATGAATGCTCTTTCAAACAAAACTTCAAACAAAAAATTTGGATATTTTTTTACTATTATTTTTTTTTTAATGTCTATTTATTTTTTTAGTTTTAATGATTCAAATTTATTTTATTTAATGTTGATTATGAGTTTATTTTTTTTAATAATTTCTTATTTAAGAGATCATTGGCTCAAAGAACTTAATAATAGTTGGTTTAGATTAGGGTTGTTTTTGAGCAAAATAATTTCACCAATAATAATTGGTATAATATTTTATTTCCTTATCACACCTTTTGGTATAATTAAGTGGATTATAAGTGGCAGAAATAAAAAAAATAACAAAACAAACTGGAGAAGTTATAGTAAAATTAAATCTGAATTTAAAAATCCATTTTAGTTATTATGCTTGAATTTATTAAAGATGTTTACACATACCTTAAGGTAAGAAAAAAATTTTGGCTATTACCTATAATAATAGTTCTCGCACTAGTAGGTGGGCTATTATTTGTTAGCCAAGGTTCTGTAGTAGCTCCGTTTATTTATACTATTTTTTAACAATAAATTGAAAAAAATATTTTAAAACAATTGCAACTATTCAATGAGCATAAAAATTTTAGGAATTTCATGTTACTATCACGATAGTGCAGCAGCTTTATTGATAGATGGAGAAATTATTAATGCCGTTCAAGAGGAACGATTTACTAGAAAAAAGCATGATAGCAATTTTCCAAAAAACTCTATTAAGTTTATTTTAAAAGAAAACAAAATAAATTTAAATGAAATTGATTATATAGTTTTTTATGAAAAACCTTTTTTAAAGTTTGAGAGACTTCTAGAGACATATCTTGATAATATACCCTTTGGTTTTAAATCTTTTAATAAATCAATGCCAATTTGGGCTAAAGAAAAACTTTTTCAAAAACAAAATATTTATAGAGAATTAAAGGAAATTGATGATAATTTTAAAGATAAATCAAAATTAAAGTTTGTAGAGCACCATGTTAGTCATGCAGCTAGTGCTTATTATCCTTCACCTTTTGATAGTGCAATTATTTTTACTGCTGATGGTGTTGGTGAGTGGGCTACGACTACAGTTGGTATAGGAAAAGAAAATAAGATTAATTTATTAAAAGAAATTATTTACCCGGATTCTTTAGGCCTATTATATTCTGCATTTACTTATTACTGTGGTTTTAAAGTAAATGATGGAGAATATAAACTTATGGGCTTAGCCCCATATGGAAGTCCTATTTATAAGGATTTAATTTATAATAATTTAATTGAAGTTAATGAAGATGGTGCTTTTAAACTAAATCAAAATTTTTTTAGTTATTCTACAGGTTTAACTATGGTGAATTCGAACTTTGAAAAATTATTTGGTAGAAAAGTAAAAAAAAATGATGAAAAAATTGATCAATTTTACATGGATGTAGCAGCATCTATACAAATTGTTCTTGAAGAAGTAATTTTAAAAATTTGTAAGTCTATTAAAGCAGAATACAAAATTTCTAATTTATGCTTAGCAGGAGGTGTAGCATTAAATTGCGTAATCAATGGAAAAATCGAAAAAGAAAAAATTTTTGATAATATATGGATACAACCAGCCGCTGGCGATGCGGGAGGAGCGTTAGGTTCTGCTTTATATCTTTGGAATAATCTTAAATCTCAAAAGGAAGAAAAATTTAAAAAAAAAAAAATAGATACTATGAAAGGGTCTTTTCTTGGTCCTTCTTATGACAATAAAGAAATTAAAATTATTTTAGATCAAATAAACGCTAAATATGAATATATGGAGGAGGAAAATTTAATAGAGTTTGTGGCTAAAAGAATCTCAGATCAAAAAATTTTTGGTTGGTTTCAGGGTAAAATGGAATTTGGACCCAGAGCTTTAGGAAATAGATCAATAATTGCTGATCCTACTTCAAGTGAAATGCAAAAAAATTTAAACTTAAAGATTAAGTTTAGAGAAAGCTTCAGGCCTTTTGCCCCGGCAATACTCGAAGAAGAAGTTCAAAATTGGTTTAAAACAAATTGTAAAAGTCCGTATATGCTTTTAGTTTCAGAAATTTTAAATGATAAAAGAATTAGCCCATCTTTGAATGAAGAAAATTTAAAAGGTATTGATAAACTAAATGTCAAAAGATCGATAATTCCAGCTGTTACTCATGTTGATTACAGTGCAAGAATACAAACTGTAAATAAAGAGAATAATTATTTATTTTATAAACTAATTGAAAAATTCAAAGAAATAAGAAAAGTACCAATTTTGGTAAATACCTCTTTTAATGTTAAAGATGAACCTATTGTAAATACTATTGAGGATGCATATAGATGTTTTTTGATTACTGATTTAGACTTTTTAGTATGTGGGAACTACATTCTTGATAAAAAAAAACAGTATTAATTATGGATTATTTTAAAGAAAAATTGATACCAGATGATAATGGGATTTATCAAAAAGAAACAAAAAATGAGGTTACACAATTAATTGAAAAATTTTATAAAACCAAACCTTTTCCCAACTATAAAAAAGATGAAAATAAGAGTTCTATATTAAAAGTAGGAGACTATAATTTTGTTGCAAAAAGTATTAAAGAAAAATTTAAATTTGGTAAAAAAATTTTAGAAGTTGGAGCGGGCACGTGTCAACTTTCAAATTATTTAGCAATAGGAACTAACAATAGAATATTTGCATTAGATACAACGATTGAGTCACTTCAACTTGGAAAGAAATTTTCAGATGAAAATTCTATAAAAAATATTACCTTTATTAAGGCAGATTTATTTGATGATTTGTTTGTCCACAATACTTTCGATTTAGTTTGGTGCAGTGGAGTTCTACATCATACTAATAATCCTTATGAAGGTTTTCAAAACATTCAAAACTTTGTTAAGAAAGACGGCTACATTATCGTGGGTCTTTATAATAAAATTTTTAGAGTTAAGACTGTTATAAGACAATTTTTGTTTAAATTTTTTGGAAAAAAAATTGTAATGAAATTAGATCCTCATTTAAGAAAAATTAAATATGAGAGTGAAAAAATTGACGCATGGATTAATGATCAATACAAACATCCTATTGAAAGCATGCATACTTTTGATGAAGTCTTAAATTGGTTTGACTTGAATGATTTTGAATTTATAAACTCTATCCCAAGTATAGATAATTTAAACGCAAACAAAATATTTAAGAAAAGTAATAAAAGAGATAAGTTTTCTAGAATTATGACTCAGTTTTTTTCAATTTTTTCACCATTATCAAATGAAGGTGGATTATTCATAATCATTGGGAAGAAAAAATGAATACCTATTTTACTAAAGAGTTTTTATTAGTAAAATTTCCAATATTATTTCCAATAATTTATGGATTAGTACTTTTTAATTTTCCTACATTCGAAACATTATTGATTTTTCTTACAATCTTGTTATTAGCAGAACCTCACTTTGGTGCCACATGGCCTTTTTTTATAAATAAAACAAACAGTAATCATATTTCAGAAAATAAAATATCTTTAGTATTTATACCAATTATCATTTTATTTTCATGTTTAATTGGATTCTTCTTTTTCAACAAAATATTTTATTTAATATTTTTTGCTGCAAACGTGTATCACGTAACTCGACAAAGCTTTGGTATTTCTAAACTTTATTCTAAAGATGTTTTGAACACAAGTTTTCAAGAAAAAAATATTTATTTTTTTAACCTCCTATTTTTTTTAGTTGCTTATTTAAGATTTTTTTTAGAAATTGATATCTCCGATATCAAAATTTATTTAAATTTATTTGTACTAATCGTATTATGCTTTGTAATAATTATATATTTATACAAGTTTGGATTTAATCAAAATATATTTACTCTTATTACTGGTTGTCTAATTTTCTATCCTGCTTGTTTTGTAGATAATCCTGTTCACGTAATTCTAATGGGTGTAACTATGCACTTTTCACAATACCTTTTCTTAACAAATAAAGTTGTTATTGGTAGAAAAAATGAAAACAGTAATAATCTTTTGAAAACTAGATATTCAATGTACTTCATTTTGATTGCAGTTATTTATGGAAGTGTAATGGCTTCTCTTTCTATGTTTGGAAAATATGAGGAACAAGTTTTCAAAAACTTAATTATTATTCCGATTATAGGTCAGATTTTGCATTTTTATTTAGATTCACAATTATGGAAATTTAGTTTGAAACATAATAGAGATAGTGTTCTTAAATATTTAAGTAATTAAATTCACAATCTAATGTAAAAAAAGGTTTAATTAAAAATTATTTAAAATATAGTTTCTTCCATGGCAAATAAAAATCCTAAGAACTTTTTGTATTATCTTTTAAACTTAATATTTTTAATCTCTATTATTATTTTATTATTTTCATCGTATAAGTATTTAACCGTAATTGAGTATTATAAATTATTTTACAAAAAATTTTTAATATTTTTTTTAATTTCAAGTTTATTTATCTATATATTACGAAAATTTTTTAACAAAAATATTCAAATGTACTTTTGTATTTTAGCTACATCATTTTTTGTTGGTCTACTAACTATAGAAGTATTATTTACATTTAATTCAAAGGTAAAAATTAATGATATCGAAATAAGAGCAAATCAAGCAAAAAAATTGGGAGTACCTTTCGACAAAACATCAAAATATGAATTTTATCAAAGTTATTTGAAAAGAGGAATTGACGTAATGCCAAGTATTCCACCAAATGACTTTTTTGTAAATTATAAAGATTTTAAAACAAGTGATAGTCTGTATGCTTTATCAGGAGCATCAAATATCTTAACTATATTTTGTAACGAAGGTGGTAAAAGAGTTACTTATAATAGTGATAGATACGGTTTTAGAAACAATGATATCATTTGGGAAAATGAGACAGTAGATTTTGTATTATTAGGAGATTCTTTAGCCCAAGGCGCTTGTGTAGATGATGCTGATACTATTCATGAAAGAATTATATTTTACACAAAAAAAAAATTTTTAAACCTTGGTTATCAAGGTCATGGTCCGTTGATGCAATTAGCATCACTCAAAGAATATGCAAAATTTAAAAAACCAAAGAAAATTATTTGGTTTTATTCAGAAACGAATGATATTGATAATCTTATTTATGAATATCAGTGGGATATTTTTAGAAATTATCTTGACGAAAAAAAACCTCTACAAAATTTGATTGATAATCAATTAAATTTGGATATCGAACATAAAAAAATGGTTTCAAGTATCTACAGTAATAAACAAACAGGTGATAGAGAAAATAGAGATAACGAAATAGATATTTATTTTACAATTAAAGGTATCCTAAAATTTTATCATTTACGTGAATTTATTAGTTTTTTTATTCCACGAAAATACTCGCTAACCTTACAATACTATAGTCCATTAAAAACCTTTGATCTTTATAGTCAAATTTTAGATGAGGCAGTTGATACAGCAAGAATTTGGGGTGGAAAAATATATTTTGTATATTATCCACATGCTGCAAGATACTTTAATCATGCAGTGCATCCTTATTATTTGAGAAAATATGACGATATAACTGAGATGGTTAAGAAAAAAGATATTAAAATGATAGATTTAAGAAAATATGTATTTGAAAATAACGAGGATCTAAAAAGCTTGTACCCATTGAGACTGAGTGGACATCCAAATGAAAAAGGATATGATTTAGTGGCAAGATATATCTCCAATGTTTTAATGGAGAAATAAAAATGTGTATTGTTATTAAAGAATCAAGATGTACAATTAAGATTAAATTATAATGTCTAATTTAATAGAACAATTTAAAAAAAATATTGGTAATGTTTTATACAAAGATCGATTTAATCTTATTGAAATTGATAATCTTATAGATGAGAGTCTTTTTAAAGAGTTAAGAAATAATTTTCCGGATGAAAAATTTTTTTCTAAACATAATGATTTTGCTATGTCATTTCCTGATGATAATGAAAATTTTAATAGATTTATTGCTGACAATAAAAATTGGCAAAATTTGATCAAACAATTTCAAAGTAAAGATTTTGTAGAATATTTGATGAAATTTTTTCGAATTAATAATGTATATTATAGAAATTCTTGGAAAAAATTCATACCATATTTTAAAGAATCAAAACTTAATTTTTGTTTTAATATTTCTAAAAACGGTGGTTTTAGTTTACCTCATACAGACAGCTCAAGAAAATTAATTTCATTAGTGTTTTTTTTTGTTGATGATGATTGGTCAAAAAATGATGGTGGTTTTGTAAATTTATACGAACCTATTGATAAGAAATTTGAGTATAATTGGAGAAATGAGAGAGTAGACCCGAAAAACTTAACTGTTATTAATTCTATTTTTCCGAAAAAAAATAAAATTTATGGATTTAAAAAAACTAAAAATTCTTACCACTCGGTAGAAAAAATAATATCTAAAAATTTGAGTTTAAGAAAGGTTTTAATGATTAATTTGGTATATGCAAATAAATCGGATAGCCCTTATAAGGAAAAAAAATTTTTATTTTTTTAGAGATCTTAAAAGAAGGATGAGTAGACATATAAATGAAAGAAAGTATAATTTAGTTTTTACATGTTTAATAAAGTTATAAATGCATAAAAAAAAATTAAAAAAAACAAAAAAACTATTCAGACAAATAGAAAACACAAGAAAGCAAAATAATACAAATTGGATGGATTTATTGAGAATAGCTTATGTCAGCAATCCCAAAAAAACAGTACAAATTTTAAAAAGAATTTTAAAGAAAGATGAAGCCCTAATTAAACTGGCTAAAAATTTGACAATAGAGTGAAAAAAAGAAACAAAAATTTTCAAAATACCATTGCAAATTTATCTAAACACTACGACGATCTTGTAGAAAAATATGGCAACAATGTTAAAAGCTCACAACAATCAAATAAAAAAACTAGAGACACCAGATTGTTGAACTTAATAAAGTATGTTAATCTTAAAAAAAAAATAACAATTTTAGATTTTGGTTGTGGGACCGGTTATCTTTTCAGTTATCTAAAAAGTCAAAAATTTATTGGTTTTTATAAAGGTATAGATATTTCAAATCAAGCAATTCTTAAAGCTAAAAAGGTCTATCACAAACATAAGAATTGTAACTTTGAAGCATTAAATATTTTTAATAGCCCACTGAAAAAAAAATTTGATTATGTAATAATCAATGGAACATTCAATAATAATACTAAGAATAATTGGCAGTGGATGAAAAAATCTCTTAAAATTTTAATTAAAAGTACAAAGAAAAAAATAATATTCAATAATTTATCTATATATGTAGATAACTTTGACAAAAAATTATTTTATATTCATCCAAATAAGGTCTTTAATTTTGTTAAACATGAACTCAACAAAACCTGTATATTAGATCATTCATATAGATTAAAAAAAAATGTACTACCTTATGAATTCACAACAGTAATTTTTAAAGATGAGTAAAACAATATTTATTAAAAATAGAAAAATTTCCCCAAATAACCCACCTTTAATTGTTGCTGAGATATCTGCAAATCATCAAAACTCATTGAATAAAACTTTTAAACTTTTAAAGAAAGCTTCAGATGCGGGCGTAGAAGCAGTTAAGTTTCAAACGTATGATTTAAATGAAATGACTTTAGATATAAATAAAAAAGAATTTTTAATTCAAAATAAGTTTAAGAATAAAGAATGGAATTTAAGATCACTCTACAGCATTTACAAAGAAACAAGATTTCCATATAAATGGCATAAACATGTTTTTAAAAAAGCAAATTCTTTAGGTATGATTTGTTTTAGCTCTGTCTTTGATGAAAAATCCTTAAGTTTTTTGGAAAAATTAAAATGCCCTGCTTATAAAATAGCATCATTAGAGAGTCTACATTTTCCTTTAATTGAAAAAGTTGTAAAAACTAATAAACCAATAATAATTTCAACTGGAACTTTGAATATTAAAGAGATTGATACATTAATGAAATTTTTGAAAAAAATTAAATCAAAAAAACATATAATTCTACACTGTATCTCAGACTACCCAACAAAAAATAAAGATGTAAATTTAAAATTTATTTCTTTTTTAAGAAAAAAATATAATTGTTTATTTGGTTTCTCCGATCATACTTCATCGATTGGTGCAGCAATATCGTCTGTTTCATTTGGTGCTTGCCTTATAGAAAAACATCTCAAATTATCAAAGTCTTCTAAATCTTTAGATCATCAATTTTCAATCATACCTTCAGAGATTAATAGTTTGATTTTAGAAGCCAACAACGCTTGGGCATCCATTGGAGATGGAAAAAAAGAAATTACTAAAGGAGAAAATTTTGTAAAAAAATATAGAAGATCAATTTATGCTCACAAGAAAATCAAAAAAGGAGAAAAAATAAGCCGTAAGAATGTGAAAATTATACGACCAGGTTTAGGACTAAGCCCAAAATATTTTCTAACTATTTTAGGAAAAAAAGTTAGTAGAAATGTCAATATTGGTGAACCAATAAAATTAAATATTCTAAAGTCTTCCTGAGTTAATTATTTTGTGAGATTTTTGGCCTTCATTTAAAATTAAATCAAGAATACATGCATATTCAACGAATGGCTTAAAAAGCTGATTATATTTTGGATGTTTATACCTGTGATAAGTAAGTAAAATTTTCTCATTAATAAAAAGGTTTTTATGATTTTCCAAATAATTTTTAGAACCAATTGTAGAAATATATTCATTCGCATTTAAATTTTTACATATATCAATTATCTTAAACGTTTTGTTAGAATTAAGTTTCATTTGACTAGAATATAATACAGAAGTATCTATATTAAGTATCTTTAAAAACCATTTTATTATTTCTACATTTAACCTAATAAGACTTTTACTTTCAAAACCTTTTTGCAAAGTAAATAATAAATCCTTTTCATAGTTTTTATAATATTTAGATTTATTATAATTGCTTGAACAAAATTTGATGAGTTTTTTGTAAGTAAATGCAGGATTTGCAATTTCTATATCTAATATCTTATCTTTCTTATTCCCTTTTTTGACTGGAACTGTAAATAATTTTAATCCTGTCGAAGTTTTAAAATTATTTCTATGTTGCCAACTTTGATAATCAAAGTTTACATCATCCAGTATGACAAATTTGTCAACTTGGCTGATCATGTCAAAATAACCTAACCAAGGAAAAAAAGTTGGTTGAGCAATCATTATTTTCATAGTTTAGACAAAATCTTATATATTAATGTTGTTTTAATTATAACAATGATTAAAAAGTTTAAAAGATGAAGAAAATTACCATTATTGGGGGAGGTATTACAGGCTGTTTAGTTTCATTATATTTTTCAAAATTGGGATTTCAAGTAGAAATATTTGAAAAAAAAAAAAGTTTAGGAGGGGTCATTAATGATTTTGAGAAAAATGATGATTTTTACTTTAATGGACCAAATTATTTTAACTATGGCAATTGGTGGATTAAAGAACTAGAGTCCGATTTAATATTTAAAGACATATTTTCTAAATTTAGATTAAAATATGGTTCGTTTAACGATCTATTTGATGAGGATATTTTTTATAATGATTATGCACAAATAGTTTCATTAAATAAATTTACTTATTTAGATACAAAGAATTTTGAATTATACGACGAAAGAATTAACTGTTATCAAACAGAAATATCCGAAAAAGTTTTAAATTGGTCAAAAAAATTCTGTAAAAATCACGATAAACTTCATTCTGACTGTGCACTGATAATGAATACTGGAAGAGTATATTTTCCTAATAATATAAATCAGATAATAAAATTAAAAAGTGAGTCTAATATTGCTGACAAAATATTAGGAGTACCAAATAGTAGTTACTCTAACGAAATTTATTGTGTACCAAAATTAGGTTTCAAGTATTTTTTCAAAAAATTAGAAATTTTTCTCAAGAAAAAAAAAATAAACATAAATTTAAATTCGAATATTACTATTCAGAACGAGGGTAAAATAAGATTATTCAATAGAAATGATGAGGTACAATATGATCATGTTATTTGGTGCGCAAGTCCGGTTTTATTGTTAAAAAAAACAAAAATCGGTGATCTTGATAACCCTGTTTTAATTTGTGTTACTGTATTTTTAGATATTGAATTGAATGAAGATTTTATTGGAAACAAATATATTCAAGTTTTCTCTAAAAAATTTAATTTGTTTAGAATATTTATTTATGATCTTAACAAAAAAACAAAACTTTCTTTAGAAATTTTTCAAGATAAAAACATTGATATAAAAGCAGAAATTCAATTTGCAATTAAAATACTTAATAAAACGGGTTTTTCTATAAAAAAATACATATATATAGATGAAAGAAGAGAATTTAGACATATGCTTTTTACACTTAATGACTTAAATAAAATTAGAAGTTTTGAGAACAAACAATCTGAATTTCAAATTACTTCAGGTGGATGGCTTGAAATTGGAAGAGAGAATAAAATTAATCATATAATAAAAAATGTAAATAAATATATGAACTTAAATGAAGCAAAATAAATCAGCTATAATTTTAGGTGCGGGTCCAACAGGTTTAATTACAGCTTGGCGATTATTAGAAAATGGCTGGAAAGTAAAAATTATAGAAAAAAATAAAATTACTGGAGGCTTATGCAGATCTTGGAAATGGAAAAATTTTATCATTGATACGGGACCGCATATTTTTCACACTCCTGACAATTCCCTTAAAAATTTTTGGAAAAAGAATTTTGGTGACCTATTAATTGAGGGAAAATTTAGATGTAAAAATGTTCAGGGTGATGATTTTGATAAATTCTATGATTATCCATTATCAAAAGAGGGTTTAAAATTGTTTGATAATAAAATTAAAAAGACAATTTATAGAGAGCTGAAGAATTGTAATAAATCTGACCAAAGATCAAAAGCAAAAAATTACAGGGATTATATTGATTCTTTTATAGGCCCAACTTTAAGAAAAATGTTTTTTGAAAAATATCCTGAAAAAATATGGGGGATTAGTACTAAAAAAATGACTCCTGATTGGGCTCCAAATAGAATTAAATTTAGAGATGAAATATTGCCTTTTTATCATGAAGAATATGCTGCAGTAGGAAAATATGGAACTGGGTGTGTTTACGATAGAATTAAGGAATTAATAATAAAGAGAGGTGGAAAATTTTTACTTAGTGAAAAAATTATTGGCTTTAGATCAACGAAAAATAAAATAACACAAATTAAAACTACGAAAAAAGATTATATAGCAAAAAAAAATGAAGTTATTATATCAACATTGCCAGTGAGTTTAACTGCAAAATTATTAGGTAAACATAATAATTTAAAATTTAGAGGTATTTGTTCTGTTTATCTTTTTTATAAACAACATGAAATCTTACCAAAAAATCACCACTGGCTATATTTTGACTCCAAGAAAGTGTTGTTTAATAGAATTACTGAAAATAAAAAACTTACTAAGTTTGTATGTCCAAAAGAAAGTTCATTTCTTACATTGGAGATAACATATACGCAAGGAGACAAATTTTCCAAAATAAACCCAAAAATTATAATTGAAAAAGTAAAAAAACAGATTCAGTTAACAGGCTTAGTTGATAACACAAAATTGATAGGTGCAGAAATAAATTATGAGCCATATGTTTATCCTGTACAATTCTATAATTATAAAAATGAGGTTGCAAAAATAAAAAGTTTCGTAGAAAGTTTTGATAACTTATTTTCGCTAGGCGCAGGAGGCGAGTTTAATTATGCTGATAGCCAAATATTATTTCACAAATCATTTGATTTAGTAAATAGTTTGGAAAATAGATTTAATAATTCTATTAATGAAACAAAAAATTATAATTATGAAAAATTAAATACTGTCATTAAAATAGGAAAAAAACTAATTGGAGAAAAAAACATTCCATTTATCATTGCTGAAGCAGGATTAAATCATAACGGCAGTTTAAGTGTTGCAAAAAAACTCATTGATAATGCAAAAAAATCAGGATGTGATGCTATAAAGTTTCAGTCATTTTTACCAAACACTAGAGTTTCAAAGTTTTTAAAGACAGAAAAATATGTAGAAAAAATAATAGGAACTCAAGAAAGTATAGGAGAATTTTTTGAGAGATTGAGCCTAAATTTTAAAACTCAAAAAAAAATTTTTGAATATGCAAGAAGTAGAAAATTGTTGATTTTTTCCACTCCTTTCGATTTTAAAAGTGTAGATTTTTTGAATAAACTAAATGTGCCAGTTTTTAAAATAGCATCTGCTGATTTAGTAAATATTCCCTTAATAAAATATGTAGCAAAAACTCTAAAACCAATAATAATTTCAACCGGAATGTCAAAAATATCAGAAATTGATGAAGCAGTGGAAGCAGTCAAATCAACTGGTAATAACAACTTGATTCTACTGCACTGTAATTCCTCATATCCATCCACATATTCTGAGATGAATCTTAAATTCATAGATACTTTAAAAAAGATGTATAACATACCAGTTGGTTTGTCTGATCATACTACCGACTTATTAGCTTCAAAAGTTTCGATTCTGAGAGGAGCTAATATTATTGAAAAACATTTCACTCTAGATAAGAAAATGGAAGGACCTGATCATATACTTTCATCAGATTTTCAAGAATTAAAATCTTTGGTAAATTTTAAAAAAAATTTCAATAAATGGAATTCTTGGGATTTCAAAAATAAAGATCTTAGAAAAAGTGTAAAAAATTTATTAGGAGACGGTGTCAAAAAAATACAACCAAATGAATATTTAACTATTAATTCTCAAAAGAAAAGTTTGTATGCCTCAAAAAATATAAAAAAAGGTGAAAAATTTACTTTGAAAAATATTTGTATAAAAGGTCCAGTAGCAGGATTAATGCCTAAATATTTTGATATTATAATTGGTAAAGTTTCAAAAAATATCATTAAGGAAGATCAGCCTATCAAATGGGAAGATTTATAGACAAATGTTTGAAAGTTACTTATATAAAAAATATTTAGAGGCAAAAATACTTTCAAAAAAAAAAAAAAAAAAGATTGCCTTTCTGATTGGAAACACTGCGAAACTTGAAAAAACAAATTTTTATTTTACACCACTTAGATTAACAGAAAAATTAATTATATTTGGAATAGTTGTATTTGATGAAAAATTCGTGATTAAAGCTTGTAAACTTTTAGACGGAAAAATTGACTTAATATTTGTTGATGCAGAAAAAAAGATTTTTCCAAAAAAGAATGGGGCCCCAGGAAATATTGAAAGAAGAGTAAGAGAAAATATTAAGATTTCTAAAATTTATGTCTATAAAGGTAATGACCTTACTGTTGATGCAGTAAACTTGTTGATTTCTCAAATTTATAATAAAGACCTAAGAGGAATTGCAGGAAAAAAAATAGTAATTTTGGGTGCCGGTAACATAGGATCTAAAATAGGTTTATATCTGCTTGAAAGTGGAGCGAAAGTTTTTTTGTATAGGAGAAACAAAAAAAAATTAAAATGCATTGTTGATGCAATTAATTTATTAAAACCTCCAAACACAAGAGAAAAAATATATATAAGAAATAAATTATCATCAATAAAATATGCCGATATATTAATTGGATGTACAAATGGAATTGAAGTTATAAATAAAAAAATGCTAGATTTATTAAAAAAAGACTCAATTTTAATTGATGCTGGAAAAGGAACAATCACAAAAGAAGCGATAAGAGAGGCAAATATTAGAAGAATTAATATTTTTAGAATAGATATTTTTCCATCATTGGAAGGTCTAATAAGTAAAACTTTTTCTATAGAAAAGCAAATAAGAAAAATTCAAAAAATTAAAGTTATAAATGGAATTAATATTTTTAATTCTGGAAAGCTTGGAAACTATGGTGACATTATTGTAGATGATATTGACAATATCAATAGAGTTTATGGAGTTTGTGATGGAAAAGGTGATTTTTTGAGAAAAATACCTTCTAATTATAAAAAAACTATTAATAAACTTACTAAATAAAATGAAAATTTTTAAGCATCCTATTTTACTTGAGACAGCTTGTGGACACGATGGAAAAGAAAGTGTTCTTAAGAAACTTGTCAATATCGCAAAAAATTCAGGTGCTAAACAAATAAAATTTCAAATATTTAATATTGAGGAGAGGGCAGAGCCCAATACAAAAGAATATAAAATATTTAAACCTTTAATATTAAATGAAAATTCTTGGAAAAAAATTTTAAACTATACAAAAAAACAAAAGCTTTCTGTATTTGCAGATGTTTATGGAGATTATAGCTTTAATTTAGCTAAACAAAATAATGTATTTGGTTATAAAATACATTCAGAGGATTTTTTTAATTCTTTTTTTATTGAAAAAGTAATTAACACCAAAAAACCAGTATTGATTAATTGCGGTGGAACCTACAAATCAGAATTATATGATTTAATGTCTTTTTTAGCAAAAAAAAGTAAATTAAGTAAAAAAGTTGTATTAATGCATGGAGTCCAAACATTTCCAACCCCACCAGAGGGACATTCATTATATGAATTTAAAAAATTAATAGATTGCTATAAAAAATATAATGTAAGTTTTGGATATTCAGATCATATAGAATCATCAAATAATTTATCAACAATTATACCTTTAATTGCTTATTCACTAGGTGCAAATATAATTGAAAAACATTTTACAGATGATTTAAAGAATAAAAGAACAGATCACCAATCATCAATGGATGCAAAACAAATTAAAAACTTTATAGACAAATTCAGCTACATTCAAAAAAATTTATTACCGCAAACACAATTCCTAAAATCTGAGTCAAAGTATAGGAATATGTTCAAAAAGAGTTGTGTAATAAATAAAGATAAAAAAGAAAATGATACGATAAAAAAAAATGAATTAAATTTTGTTAAAAATCCTAGTATAAAAATTCATAGTTTTTCACATAATTTGGTGAATAAAAAAATGAAAGTTTTAGTGAAAAAAAATTCACCTTTAAACAATGATAAATTAAAGCTTAAAATAGGAGCCATAATAACTGTAAGAACATCCTCTAAAAGATATCCAAATAAAGCATTAAAAAAAATAAATAGTGTAAGTTCTATTCAACTATTGATTAGACGTATTAAAAAAATTAAAAATATTAGTGAAATAATTTTAGCTACCTCAACAAACAAATCAGACAATAGGCTAATAAGAATTTCCAAAAAAGAAAAAATTAAATTTTTTAGGGGATCACTTGATAATGTTGCTAATAGATATTATATGTGTGCAAAAAAATTTAAATTAGATCACATTGTCAGAGTGACAGGAGATGCAATTTTGTGTGATGAGATTATGCTTGATAAAGCTATAACAGATCATTTGAAAAAAAACGCAGATGTAACTTTTATCAAAAATATGCCATATGGAACAGCAAAAGAAGTCATATCTCAAAAAACTCTTAAAATAATAAATGAAAAGTCAAATGATAAAATGGCAACTGAATATCTTGAATTTTTTCTCGAAAATAAAAAATATTTTAATGTAAATTATATAAAATCTAATTATAAATTTAGAAAAGATATAAGGCTTACTCTGGATTATCCAGAGGATAGGGTTTTATTTGATAAAATTTATAAAAATTTTAATGATAAAAATAGTAATTTTACATTAAATGATGTATTAAAATTACTTAAAAAAAAACCAAACTTAATAAAGATAAATAATTTTTTCAAACCTAAATTTGAAAAAAATGAATTAGATACATCTTTAAATATATGAAAGAAATAGTTAAAAAAAAACAAGAAATATTAGTTGGATCATCTAAGTTAGAATCTTTAAAAAAAAGAAATTTCGATAAAAATAATTATTTTATTGAAAATATGGCATACAATAAAGCTTTTTTACATGCCAAAAAAAATATTAATGGTCAATCTAACAAAACTTTATTAGAAAAGTTTAAAACAAAATATCAAAAATATAGAAGTGATTGGGTAAAAGCACTTGAAGTTAAAAATTTAAATAGGCCTCTTTCAATTGATATAGAACTTGCATCAATATGTGATTTAGCATGTCCACATTGTAGCCGAGAGTATTTAGTCACTCCAGATAAGATAATGAATATGGATTTATATAAAAAAATTATTGATGAAATAGTCGATTTAGATGTCCCTTCTATAAAATTGAACTGGAGGGGCGAACCACTATTACATCCAAATATATCTGAATGTATAAATTACGCAAAAAAAAAAGGAATTTTAGAGGTTATTATTAATACAAATGCAACCAATCTTACAAAAAAAAAATCAGAAGAGTTAATTGATTCAGGTCTTGATTACATGATTTATTCATTTGATGGTGGTATCAAATCAACTTATGAAAAAATGAGACCAGGTCGATTTAAAAAAAATAAATTTGAAGATGTTATTAAGAATATATCTATCTTTAATTCAGTCAAAAATGAAAAAAAATCAAAATTCCCAATAACTAAGATCCAAATGATAATGACATCTGAAACAAGAAACGAAATAAAAGAATTTTATGATACATTTGAAGATATTGTCGATGACGTTACGGTTACACAATATAATGAAAGAGGAGGAAATTTAAATGATCTTGATGAAAATATAAAAAATAGACTTATTAAATATTTTGAAGAAAATAATTTACCATTAGATACTTCATATATGGTTGATATTGATAAAAATATTTTTATCTCAAAAAAAAGAAAACCGTGTGAGCAAATCTATCAAAGACTAATGATCACTTATAATGGAAGGGTAGGCATGTGTTGTCATGACTGGGGTGCTCAACATGGTATAGGTTATGTTGCAAAAGAAGCTTTTAACGAAGATAAAAAATTCAACGAAGTGTTTAATAAGATAAAATCAAAGAAAAAAGGATTTGAATTGATGCCAAAAGCGAAGATGCCAAATAAATTTAATGAACCAAATCAAGCGGTTCAAAAGATACATGAAATATGGAAAGGTAAGGAATTAACTAAGGTTAGAAAAGCTCATGAAAATGATGAAATAAATTCTTTGGATGTTTGTAAAGGATGTACTTTTAAAGATACATATTTTTGGCAGAAAATATCTATCTAGTATAAAATATGCATTTATTTTTTATCGACCAGTTCATAAGTTTAGATATGATGGCACCGATAATGTATAGACTATCAAAAAAAAAAAAAATTTATTTATATAGTTTCAATAAAATTCAATCCTACAAAGATACTAAAATATATAAATTCATAAATAATCAAAAAAAAATTTTCATAATAGAGAATCTAACCAATATTTTTTCTTTAAAATTTATTTTACTTATACTAATAAAAATTTTGGCAAATTTTCCATTCGAAAAATTAAACAAAAGTGTGAAATTTTGGAAATATATTTGGCTAAATTATAATTTTGTTTCCAAAAAAAAACTTATTCAATTCATAAAAAAAAATAAAATTTTATCTATATCTATTGATGAAAGTCTTGAAGAAAAAAAAAGGTATTTTTTGATTGAAATTTGTAAAGAGCTCAATTTACCATTAATAATGAATCATGGAGGTCTCTATACGATAAAAGCAATTAAAAATGATTTTAAAAAGTTTGAAGAAACTTCTTTTTTTTTATCCCCAAATAAATTTCCAATATATACATATAAATTAAACCAAAAATATTTGAAATCTGGAAAATATTTACAATATGGATCTCCAAGATTTGATAAAGCTTGGTTAAATATCATAAAAAAATTAAATGATAAAAAAAAAGTAGATAATAAGATTAAGGTTGCTTTTTTTGTTAGACCAACCTCTATTTCATACACTGATACATTGCAGATTTTAAAAAATTTAAGCAAAATTAATAATTTAGAAGTTAGATTAAATTATAAGCCTAGGGATGTACTGCCAACAAAATATTCAAAATTCAATAAAAATGACATGCAATCATCTGAATTGATAGCTTGGTCGGATTTAGTTCTTTGCTACGCGAGTTCTATAATTTTAGAGGCAGTCTGTCTCAATAAACCTTTAATATATCTCAATTATTTAAAAATCGATAAAGAAACTGACATTTCATGGTTTGATAATTTAAAATTTGTCAAAAAAGCTAAAAATTTGAATCAATCAATTGAATTAATAAAAAACTTTACCAAAAAATCAAATAAATATGTTGTAAATGGAAATAATAAAAAAATTATTCTTAAAAAGTTTATATCAAACTCAAAAGCAAAAGGTATACTTGAAAAATACTACACTTTTTACAATAAAATAAGTATATAGATTTAATGTTTAAAAATAAAATTATATTAATAACTGGTGGTACAGGATCGTTTGGAAAAAAATTTGTTTCAAAAATATTAAAATTTCATAAACCAAAAAAAGTAATAATCTATTCAAGAGATGAGCTTAAACAATCTGAAATGATGGAAGAATTTAAAAAAAAATTCAAAAACTTTAATGTCTTGAGATTTTTTTTAGGAGATGTAAGAGATTTTGATAGATTGTACTTAGCTTTACATGAAGTTGATTATGTTGTACATGCAGCTGCATTAAAACAAGTCCCAGCTGCTGAATATAACCCTACTGAATTTATTCAAACCAACATACATGGTGCAGAAAATTTGATTAAAGCTTGTCTTAGATCAGGTGTAAAAAAGGTAATAGCTCTCTCAACAGACAAAGCTGTAAACCCAATAAATTTATATGGAGGAACTAAATTAGTTTCTGATAAACTTTTTGTGTCAGCAAACAATTATGTTGGAAAAAAAAATATATCATTTTCAGTTGTAAGATATGGTAACGTTGCTGGTTCAAGAGGTTCGGTAATTCCATTATTTAACGAGATATCAAAAAAAGGAAAATATTTTCCAATTACCAATTCAGAAATGACAAGATTTTGGATTACATTATCAGAAGGCGTAAACTTTGTGTTGAAATCATTCGAAAGAATGAAAGGAGGAGAAATTTTTATTCCTGTTATTCCCTCATTTAGAATTATTGATTTAGCAAAAGCAATAGACTCAAAAAAAGCAATTAAAATTATTGGCATAAGGCCAGGTGAAAAAATAAATGAGCTGATGTGTTCGGTAGATGAGGCTAATCAGGTAATTAAATTTAAGGATTATTTTATTATTCTTCCATCAATTAAAAATTTTGCGCCTTCCAGAAATAGTTATTTAAAAAATTCTTCAAACCAAAAAGGTCAATTTGTTAAAAAAAGTTTTGAATTTTCTTCAGGAAAAAATACTTTCCTAAGTATTTCAGAATTACAAAAAAGAATAAAATTAATAAATGATTAACTACAGTAGTCAATTTATTGACAACAATGATATTAAATCTGTTGTTAGAGTCTTAAAATCAAAATGGCTAACAACGGGTCCGTTTGTAAATCAATTTGAAAATGAAATTAGAAAAAAAATAAATTCTAAATACTGTACTGTTGTAAATTCAGCAACTAGTGCATTACACTTAGCATGTATTTCTTTAGGACTTAAAAAAGGTGACTATATCTGGACGTCATCCAATACATTTGTTTCAACAGCTAATTGTGCTTTATTATGTGGTGCCAAAGTTGATTTAGTAGATATAAATCTTTCATCCTACAATATCGATATAAATAAACTTGAAAAAAAACTAATCTCAGCCAAAAAAAAGAAAAAATTACCAAAAATATTAATACCAGTTCATTTCGCAGGCCAAACGTGCAATATGAAAAAAATTTTTAATTTATCAAAAAAATTTAATTTTAAAATTATAGAAGATGCCTCACATGCTTTTGGGTCAAAATATTTAAATAACTATGTAGGAAATTGTAAGTTTTCTCACGTAACAGTTTTTAGTTTTCATCCGGTAAAAATTTTTACCACAGGAGAAGGTGGTGCAATTACTACTAACGACAAAAAAATTGACTCAAAATTAAAATCCTTAAGAACTCATGGTATTAAATATAAGTTAAAAAAAAACCTGAATAAAAAAAGACCGTGGATGTTCTATCAAACTAGTCTTGGTTTAAATTATAGATTAACAGATATCCAAGCAGGTTTGGGAATTTCTCAACTCAAAAAAGTAGATAAATTTTTAAAAATTAGGAATAAAATCGCAAAAATTTATAATAAAGAATTAAAAAATTTACCAATCAAACTCCCATTACTAGAAAAAAATGTTTATTCTTCCTTTCATCTTTATGTAATTTTATTAAAAACGAAAAATAGAGATCTTCTATACAAGGAATTTTTAAAGAAAGGCTTCAAAACAAATGTTCATTATATCCCTATTTATAAACACCCATATTTTAAGAAATTAAAATTTAATATAAAAAATTTTCAAAATAACGAAATATATTTTAAAAATGCTCTTAGCATCCCCATTTCACCAAGTCTTACAGAAAAAAATATTTTATCAATAGTTAAGATATTAAAAAATTTTTTTAAAAAATGAATTCAATATGCATTATCCCTGCCAGAGGTGGAAGTAAAAGAATTAAGAATAAAAATATAATAAGATTTAATAAACGACCAATTATATACTGGTCATTATTAGCTGCTCTTAAGAGCAAATGTTTTGATAAAATAATTGTAAGCACAGATTCTGATACAATTATCCAAATAGTAAATAAATTCAATTTAAATGTTGAATGTTTCAAGAGGCCAAAAAGTATATCAAGAGACACCACTCCACTCTTTGAGGTAGTAAGAAATTATTTAAAAAAATCAATTAAAAAATGGAATAAAGTATGTTGTATTCTACCATGCTCACCTCTTATTGATTTTAAAGATATAATTATTACTAAAAAAAAATTAAATAAAAAAACAAAATTTATATTTCCTGTTACTAATTATAGCTATCCTATTAATCGATCCTTGATAAAAGATAAAAATAACTACCTCAATTTCAAATATAAAAATTCTTCACTCAAAAATACCCAATCTTTTAAAGAAAACTTTCATGATGCTGGCCAGTTTTATTGGGGTTTTTCATCTGAGTTTTTAAAATTTAAAAATATTTTTGATTCAAAAAAAGTTAAGGGATATTATCTACCAAATTTTAGAGTTAGAGATATTGATACTATTAATGATTTAAAAATTGCACAAAATATATTTAAAAGTAAATTTAATTAATGGACAAAGGAAATATTTTTTTTTCTATACGTAGATTATCAGGACCATATAAATTTTTAATAGAGTCTGCAAAAATTCACTCAGAAAAGCTACTAAAAAAAAAGTTAGAAATAGAAGTGTGTAAGGTGAGAAGAATTGATATTTGTGCTTTTTTTTTGACTTTAATGATAATTTTCAAAACAAATTTTTTTTCAAAAAAAAAGATAATGAATATAGATATTCAAAATTATAATATTAGTCGATATGCTGTTCCCGAAATTTACAAAAATTATAATACCTATTTAAGTAGAATATCTTTTTTCTTTGAGTCAATTAAAGTTTTTTACTCTAACATAGTTATTTTTAGACAAATTATTAATTTAGATAAAAAAAAAATTAAAGCAGCATTTATAGATCACGGTATGTATAGAAATGGACTAGTCATAGCTATTCTTTCAAATAAAAAAATTCCAATATATACTTTGGGTTATCCAAAAGGGATTTTTTATTTTATAAACAAAAAGAAAAATTACTTGAATTATGAGAATATAATTGAACTTAAGAAAACAAAAAAATTAAAAAATACAGAAAACAATGTAGCAAAAAATGCTATTAGAAGAGTTATTGACAAGACTGATACAATACCGTGGATGAAAAGTATTAAATTTATCAAAAAATCCAAAAAATTTGACGATATTACTCATGTAATCTATGCACATACTTTTACCGATGCCCAAATGCTTTATGGTTATGATGGTTTCATTAATGTTTATGATTGGTTAGATTTTACTGTTAAAGAACTCACTAAAAATAAAAAAAACAAAATTATGATAAAAGCTCATCCAGGTTTTTTTCATTCTAAGTTTCCTACAAAAAATATGAAGTATGATAGAAAACTTTTTTATAAAATAATTTCAAAATACGAGAAAGATTCTAGAATAGTTGTAATAAAAAAACCTGTTAAAAATGGAGAATTACTTAGAGACTTAAATAAAAATACAATTTTAATATCCCATCATGGTTCTGCTATTTTGGAAGGCTTATATTCAAATTTTAAATTTATTGCATCTGATGCTGCTTTTTGGTCATCAAAATTCAAATTGTCGAATAGTTGGAATACAAGGAAAAATTATAAAAAGGTTTTAAACAAAAAATGGAAGGAGTTGAAAAAACATTCATCAAACTATCTTTATAATGTTTCATTTCAATTATTTTGCAACCCCTTAAGTTTATATGGCAAGTACTATTGGCAACAAATAATATCCAATGAACTAAAAATTCCAAGACAGAAAGTTTATGAAGATTCTGCATTTTTATTTGATAAATTAAAAATGAAAAAAAATAAATTTGATATAATTACTAATAAAATTTCAAATACTATTGAAGAAGTGCAAGCTTAGTTTTAAAAATTAATTTTATATTTTTTTAAGATTTCTTTACCTTTTTGAAAGGAACTAAAATCTATTATATCATCTGTATCAATTGTTATCTTGAAGCTTTCTTCTAGACCAGATATTAGCGTCATATGACCAATAGAGTCCCATTCTGGAATTTGATTATACTCTAAATTATCTTTAAATTTTGAATTATCAATAGAAAGTGATTTAATAAACGTGTTTTTATATTTGTCAGAATTATTCATGATCTAATTGATTTAAAATATCCTTTACAATTATATCTGTTGAAAGTCTATAGTTTTCTTTTAAGAAATTATAACTTCCACCTTTACTATATTTGTCATCTATTCCAAAAAAAATTTGTTTTGGATAATTCTTAATTGTAGATTTTACCTCCGCAACTGCACTTCCTAAGCCGCCAATTATATTATGTTCCTCAATAGTGATTATCATTTTTGATTTTTGTGCATTAATTATTGCTTTTCTATCTATTGGTTTAATTGTATGCATGTTAATTACAGATGTGTAAATTTTTTTTTGCTCAAGTCTTTTTGCAACTTCTAAACTTTCATAGACCATTGAACCACATGAAAAAATTGTGATATCATCACCATCTTTTAATTTTATCGATTTACCAATTTCAAATTTATAATCAACTTTATTTATAATTGGGTTATTAGTTGTACCAGTTAATCTAATATAAGTTGGATTTATTGATTTTAATGATGCTTCTATTGCTTTGACTGTTTCAAATGCATCTGAGGGAGAAATTATTGTAATTCCAGGTATTGATCTCAAAACACCTATATCTTCTATACAACAATGAGTATATCCTAAAGCTCCTAAAGATAATCCGCTTGCTATACCTACCATACACACATTTTGTTTCATGTAACCTAAATTAACTTTGATTTGTTCTAAACATCTCATAGTTTGAAATGGAGCAAATGTCGTTGTTAGAACTTTAAAATTCTCACTAGCTAACCCTGCTGCTATACCAATCATATTTTGCTCTGCTATTCCTACATCAATAAATTTGTTTGGATAAGTTTTTCTAAATCTATCTAAACCAGCTGATGTTGAAACATCACATGTAACTATAATCAATTCATCAATTTCTTTAACAAGCTCAAGTGCAGCCATTCCAACAGTGGCTCTTTGACCAATTGTTGACCAAATCTTAATGGATCTCTCATCAATTTTCATTTTTTACCCTAATTCTTTGAGAGCTTTTTCATAAAAAGATTTACTTAAAATTGAATGATGCCAATCATTATTATTTTCTGAAAAAGAAAAACCTTTACCTTTGATAGTATTTGCAATTATTGCCTTCGGTTTTTTGATATTATTGCATTCATTAAATACATCTAATAATTCATTTATATTATGCCCATCAACTTCTTTTGAAAACCAATTAAAACTTTCCCATTTAGATTTTAAATTATCAACATTCATTATTTGATTATTAGATCCTGTTTGCTGAAAATTATTTTTATCAATAATTACGTATAAATTTTCTAAATTAAAATTGGGTGCAGCCATTGCAGCTTCCCAAACTGATCCTTCATTACACTCGCCATCACCAACAATCACATAAACCCTAAAATCTTTCCCTTTTTTTTTCGCTGATATAGCTAGTCCTATACCTAGAGACAAACCCATTCCAAGTGACCCGTTTGAAAATTCGATACCTAGGTCTTTGTTTCTAACAGGATGACCCAGAAGATTACTATTATCTTTTTCAAAAGTTAATAATTCATCTTTTGAGATATATCCCACTTCACATAGGGCAGAATAATAAGCCAAACACGCATGACCTTTACTTAAAATAAATCTATCTCTATTTTCCCAATTTGGATCAGATTTATCTATTTTCATTTGATCTGCAAATAAAGTTGAAACTATTTCGGTTATTGATAAAGCTCCACCAAAATGAGAACTGCTTGATCCAGCTGCAAAGGCCATAGATAATATGTTTTTTCTCATTTCTTTAGTAAAAGACTTTATTAATTCAATTTTTTTTTTGAATTTTCCATTATCTCATTCCACCATCGACCCTAATAACCTGACCAGTAATATAGCTAGAGAGGTCACTTGCTAAAAAGAGAGCTACATTAGCCACTTCTGATATTTCACAAATTCTTCTAAGTGAAATGTCTGCAACAGTTTTCTTTATCAAATCTTCCGAATGATTTTTAACCATCATATCAGTATTTGTAAGACCAGGAGCAATTGAATTTACTCTTATATTTTGAACCCCAAGCTCTCTTGACAATACTTTAGCTTCACTAATCATAGCAGCTTTTGAGGACGCATAAGCACTTCTTCCCTCATTTCCATCTAATGCAGAACTTGAAGAGATATATATGATACTTCCTTTTTTTATTTTTATCATAGATTTGACTAAATATTGAGTAAATATTGAATGTGAAAAAAAATTTACATTAAACATTTCTTTTAACTTTTTAGAAGAGGTCATTTGGAAAAGAGAAGTTGAGATTATACCTGCATTATTTACTATAATATCTATTGGAATATTTTGATCCAATATTTTTTTTGCTGCATTTTTAATATTATTTTCATCTTCTAAATCTAATTCAATAGGAATTATCTTATTATCATAATTATTTTTATTTTTATCGATAAAATTTTTGAACTCATCATCCAATTTTCTGACACAAGCAAATACATTTGCTCCATTTTCATAAAAAGTCTCAAGAATCTTTTTACCAATACCTCTATTACAGCCTGTGATTACTGCAGACTTTTTCTTAAGCAACATTTAAATGAAATCTTCTTCTGAAAAAATTTCTTTTGCAAGAGCTGGTTTAAATATTGTTTGACCACTTTTTGTCATAAATTTACTAATAAAACTCTTATCTTCTCCTGCGAGGCATAGATCACTGTGATTTTTGAAATACTTAATTCTAAAACCAAAATCTACTATTTCCTTGAGACTTTGCTTAAAAATATTACCAATTTTTATATGCACATACGGACATACGAGAACATCTCCTATTGGGGTAATATATAATCTATTAACAGTTGTACACCCAAGTATTTTTTCGTGGTTTTTATCAAAAGGGTTCCAAACATTTCTAACAAGATTTTTGTATTCTTTTCTAATCTTTCTAAGATATTCCCGATCTTTATCATCACAAATGATATCATCCATCTTTT